>Ga0180009_10000058_pt1 | contig 205376 bp, 164 predicted proteins | sample OS_PC_MetaG_FD_123537 | JGI IMG/M metagenome (GOLD analysis project Ga0180009, IMG submission 123537) | Groundwater microbial communities from the Aspo Hard Rock Laboratory (HRL) deep subsurface site, Sweden - OS_PC_MetaG | ecosystem: Environmental > Aquatic > Deep subsurface > Groundwater...
CTTGATTTATCCTGGAACGTAGTTACAAAATTTGTGGTGTTCAAAGAAAGATATTAACAACAAAAGACGTTTGGTATAGAAGGAACTTGACTCGACAATTTACAGAAAAGAATTTGCTTTATCTATTGTTTGATCTGTCCATTCAAGGATATCAGTCTGCTGTAAAATTGCTCAATGATCTGGGCATCTCCAATGCCGATCTTCTGCGAAAAAAACTGCTGTCTCTTCCTGCAACGGAAAAACACCGGCATGACAAAGAGATTTATCTAAACGAAGCCATCGAAGAAATCAAATTAAGCAAATTCTTTTCAGGTTCAAAAGGCTTTACAAAAAATTATTATTCGCTTGGCAAAGATGACAGGCACATATATGAGTTGCATAAGTCTGAAAATGATATGTTTTTGCTCCGAACCCGGAAAATTAAATAAAAAAATATCTGTCCGGTATTAGAATCATAACAACCGCTATGAATTTGCAGTTTTCGGTTTTTTCAACCCCAATTTTTTCATTCGCGAATAAAGCGTGCTGTGATTCATCCCCAGCAATTCTGCAGCCCCTCCTGGGCCGTGAATTTTCCAATTAACCTTTTGAACAGTATTCAAAATGAACCGGCGCTCCATTTCTTCCAACGTCAATTGACCGGAAACAACATTTTTCCCATCCCCCGCGCTGAGCTCAGGAATTGTAAAAAATGCATCGGAATTTAAAATAACCCCCCGTTCAATAACATTTTCCAGCTCCCGTACATTTCCCGGCCAGTGGTATGCCAAAAGCTTGTTCATCTCACTTTCCGGTATGCCTTTAAAGGATTTATTCATTTTGTCAGCATATTTTTTAAGGAAATAGATTGCCAGAGGAGATATATCTTCCATTCTCTCCCTTAATGGCGGAACATAAATGGGAAAGACGTTCAAGCGATAATACAAATCCTCCCGGAAGCGGCCTTCAGCAACCTCCTTTTCCAGATTGCGATTGGTGGCGGTCAGCAGGCGAAAGTCAGACCGGATACTCTGGCTTGACCCTACACGTTCAAATTTTTTGGTCTGCAGGACCCTGAGCAGACGCACCTGAATATCTTTTGAGATATCTCCGATTTCATCCAGGAAAAGAGTTCCGGTGTCTGCCAGCTCGAACCGGCCAACTCTCTTTTTATCAGCGCCGGTAAAAGATCCTTTTTCATGGCCGAACAATTCAGAGGCGATAAGATCTTCTGTAAATGCACTGCAGTTGACCCTGATAAAAGGCTTGTCTCTCCGACTGCTCTGTTGATGGATAGCACGAGCTACCATCTCTTTTCCCACCCCTGTATCCCCCAGAATCAAGACCGTTGTGTCCGTATCTGCCACGCGCCCAGCCAGTGATAATACCTTTTTTATGGCAGGACTCACCACGACAAAATCTTCAAACTGAAGATGCTCCAACTGCTGTTCTTCCAGATAATTTTTCTCTTGAAAAAGCCTTTGATTCAATGACTGAATTTTTTCATAAGCACTGGCATTTTCAAGGGCAATTGCAGCGAGGGAAGCAAAATAAGATAAAATTTTGAGATCCTGTTTTTTGAACTGGTTCGGAAACAATCGATTGTCATGGTATAGAACACCGATACTCTTTCCCATACGCATCAAAGGAACACAGATGCGAGATTTTATAGAAACATTTTTAACAGATTGATCTAAATCGCTATCCATGGTACCCAATTTACTCTGGCCGGTTTTTGCCGCTTCTATAATCATTCGAGAGGAGAGTTCAAAATCAGGAACCCCTATATCTTCCCTGCTCAGGTTTTTCCCTGCCAGAAGCTCAATACCGGAATTTCCGGATTCTTCAGAATACAAAAATAGAGCCCCCCGTTCTGCTTGTGCAATTTTGATCACCGTTGATAAAATTTGCAGGCTGACCTTTTTGATATCCTGTATTTTCAATACCTGCGAACCAAAATTGAGGATCTCTTCAAACACGTCCTCTTTGAACGGTATATTATCTAAAAGATGTTTCAGATCATCTGCTATCCGCCTTTCTCCATACTTTTGAAATATCGTTGCTGCATCCTGCACATATTCTTTTGCCTTGGGTATATTGTTTTGTTCCAGAAAATATCGAGCCAAAACCTCTTTTGTCCTGGCCACCTCATACTGTACCCCTGATTCTTCCAGCAATTCCAAAGAACGATTCAGACTTTTGAGAACCTCTTCATGGGGTTCATGCTTCTCCTGCTGCCAGACGGCATGATACCTGTATGCCATACCGCCATCAAAAATATTGCCCGTATCAATGGCTTTTTGGATTTCCTCCTCCAAAGACAACCCTGAAATAGCCGGATAAATACCACGTTCCATGGCAAGGCAGAATTCCAGAAGATGCCCCCGAAGCGTAAACGAATATTTTTTTCTGATATTCAATGTTTTTTTCAGCATCTCATGGGATTTTTCAATTTCGTTTTTTTCAAAAAAAATATAGGCTTGTATAAGGTTGGCAATACTTTTGGTGAATATGTCCATTTCTCCGGAAAATTTTAACCCATCAGACAATTGAGATGCCGCCCCCTCAATATCGTTTTTCATCATCAGTATCCAGGCCATATAAATCGATGCTCTGGCTGCCGCATCACGATCGTTGGCGTTCAACGCATCATCACGGACCTGATTTACCAGACCCAGTCCCTGAGAAATTTGTCCGGTAAAGGCATAGCAAAGACCCAGCATAATACCAAATTTCAAGGAAAGTCTATGTCTGGGCTCTTTTTTTGAAAATACGGATTCAAGAGATTCATATTTTTTAATGGCATCCTTGAACCGGCCTGAATAACAATAGTGAAGAACACTGGATGTATCCAGTGTCTGTTGAACCATGGGATTATGGATTTCCTTAGCCAGCTGACTGCCCCTATGAAAATTACTGTGTGCAGAAATATAACTTAAAGTCTGATATTCAACAGACGCCATATGCAGATAAATAATTGCTTCCAAAGATTTTTCGTTTGATTTTTCAATACGCTTGAGTGCCTCCATGAGAAGCGACACTGTTTTTTCAGGTGTATTCAGGGATAAGCGGTCTTTTGAATAACCCAGTACCGTTTTCACAAAAAGCTGATCCTCCAGGGTCCCTTTTTTATTTTTTAGATCATCGATCACTTTTCCATAATATTGCAGGGCTTTTTCCGACACTCCCTTTTGCCGATAGCGGTCTGCTGCGTCAACCAGAATCCTGCAGTTATCCAGATTATTATCATCCACATGCATCAACTGGCTGGCGGCCGCCATGATAACCTGTTCAAAATCCACAGCCTCATCAATCATTATAGCGGCAATTTTTTTGTGCAGTTTTTCTCTATGGTCTATTGGAATAAGATCCTTCAATTCTTCTTTTGCGCTGGTATCTGCAAAAGAGAACACTCCAAGGTCTTTTTTTTTAAGCAATTTTTCCTTGCAGGCTTTTTCAAAAAGCATCAACAATGCAGTGGTTTTTGTCTTTTTGGCCAGTTCCTGAATCCAGTCAATGGAAAAATCGCCGTCAAACAGGGCGGCTATCGCAAGAATATGCTGATCAGAATAGATTGCTCCCGGCCACGCTTCAATATTTTTCATCTCTTCTCCCTGATATATCTCAATAACGTCATTTTTTAAAAATAACGGTTCATCCAAAAGGAGTCAACGACTTTGTTCAATTGTCAAATTTTTTATTTGATATTTCAACATGCTGTTGGTGGTCAAGATTGCCAGAATTCTAACTTACTGAAATAAAAGAATAAAAAATAAATATTCAGACTGGCATGATACTTGATTCATCTTGTCGTTTAAAGATCATGAACGTATACATAAAACAGTCATCAGAATAAGGAGATTTGAAAAATGGCCCAACAGCTGGCAGACAAAAGAGACATTGACTTTGTTCTCTGGGAGCAATTAAATGGCGAAGATATATTAAAAAACAAAAGATATCAGGATTTTACCAAAAAGACCTGTGATATGATTATCAGCGAAGCACGATCGCTGGCCATAAAGGAGCTGCTTCCCACCCTCAAACAAGGTGATGAAGAAGGGGTGGTTTTCAAAAACGGAACCGTAACGGTTCCGGAATGTTTTCACCGCCCCTTTGAATTGATGAAAAAAGGAGAATGGTCAAACCTCATGGTTCCTGCCGAAATGGGAGGGCAAGGTGCCCCACAGGGTATTGGAGCAGCCGCATCCGAATATTTCATGGCCGCCAACTGGGCCGTCAACTGCTATTCCACCATGGGGGTTGGTACGGCAATTATGATTGGGTTATTCGGAACCCCGGATCAACAGAACATGTATGTACCCAAGCTCATTTCATCAGAATGGGGCGGCACCATGCTTCTCACCGAACCGGATGCTGGCTCGGATGTCGGAGCCCTGACCACCACGGCTAAAAAAAATCCCGACGGAACCTATTCTTTGAGCGGCAATAAAATTTTTATTACCAATGGGGAACATGATCTGGCAGGAAATATCATCCACCCCGTTCTTGCCAGAATAGAGAATGATCCTGCCGGAACAAAAGGAATTTCAATTTTCATTGTACCCAAATACCTGGTTAATCCGGACGGCTCCCTGGGAGACCGAAATGATATCTTCTGCACAGGCGTTGAAGAAAAGCACGGCATCCACGGAAGTGCCACCTGCAGCCTGTCCATGGGATCGAAAGGCAATTGTGTGGGGTTCCTCTTAGGGAAGGAGCGCCAGGGAATGGAAATCATGTTTCATATGATGAATGATGCAAGACTCCACAGCGGCCTTCAGGGACTTGCCTGCGGCAGTGCGGCCTACCTGCTGGCTGTCAACTACGCAAAAGAACGCATACAGGGAAGGGACCTTGCCGATATGGCCAACCGGGATGCCAAATCCATCCCCATCATCCAACACCCGGATGTCCGGCGTAATCTATTAAGAATGAAAGCCTATGTCAGCGGCATGAGAAGTTTTTACTATTATACCGCCCTTTGCGGAGAAAAATTAAACCTGTTGACCTCTGCTGAAGACAAAACACCTGCAGATGAAGCTTTTTTTGACCTGCTGACCCCAATCATCAAAGAGTATATGGCTGTGATCGGGCATGACATCTGCATCCAGGCGATACAGGTATTTGGTGGGGCAGGATATACAAAAGATTATCTGGTTGAACAATATGCCCGGGACTGTAAAATCGCCTCTATTTACGAAGGTACCAGCGGCATCCAGGCCATGGATCTTCTGGCCAGAAAAATCGGAGCAAAAAAAGGAGCTGGTTTTGGAAAACTGATCCAGGAAATTCACAGCACAATTGCCCGGGCAAAAGAAATTGAAACTCTTGTCCCGCTTGCTGAAAAACTTGAATCTGCGACCAGCCGCCTAAGCGAGATCACAGCTATCCTGGGCCAGAAAGCAGTTTCCATCGAATTTAAAACCGCTTTTGCTCACTCCTTGCCATATCTCCATATTACCGGGGATGTTATCATGGCCTGGATGCTCCTCTGGCGTGCTGTTACAGCCTCTCATCAATTAAACAATGACTGCAAAAAAAAGGATCTCTCCTTTTATAACGGTCAAATCAAAACTGCAGAGTTCTTTATCCGGACAGAACTGATGATCACTCTAGGAAAAATGGCCGCTATTGAAGAAGGCTGTGCTGCTGCCATTGAAATAGAAGATGACAGTTTTGCAAGCGCATAAGAAAACGTAGAAATTATCAGGCCCTGACAAGAACAAAATACTTATCAGGGCCTGATATCATCATTTTTTTACCGGTCGATTCAGAGGCAAACGGATAATAAACCGGGTTCCTTTACCAAGATCCGACACCAAACTCATTTCTCCACCGTGATTTTCCACAATGATGAAATAGGAAACCGACAGCCCCAGCCCAGTTCCAATCCCCACAGGTTTTGTGGTGAAAAATGGCTCAAACACTCTTTTGCGCGTTTTTTCATCCATACCCGGACCATTGTCTTCAATTTCCATGCACACCATATTTCGGTCAGTATCATGCCGGATCTGAATTTTAAACAAAGGGTGCAAAGTTTCTGCCGCCTGCATGGCCTGGGCACCATTTCGAAGAATATTAAGCAATACTTGCTGGATCTTGCTTCCCTCACAGTGAACCAGAGGCAGATGGGTTTCATATGTTTTTTGAACCTTAATGGATTTAAAATCATACGGCTTTTTTAAATTCAAATCAGTGTGTGCCAGTTCAAGGGTTTTATCAAGAATCTCACCAAGATGGTGAGACGAAAACATGTTCTCACTCTTGCGCGCAAAGCTGAGCATGTTCTGAACAATAGAGGTTATTCTTTTACCGGAGTCATGAATGGCCGAAAGCATCGGCAAAATACCCCTTTTTTCCATATAAATCTGGATATCACTCATCTTGATCCCAATCTCTTCGGCAATCTGTCGGTTGACTGGAACATCCAGATTTGAAATCCGGTTTGTTATCACCTCTGCCGACTGCATCAGCCCAGCCATTGGGTTGTTGATCTCATGGGCCATGCCGGCGGCAAGCCCGCCGACCGACATCATTTTTTCAGACTGGACCATAATTTCCTGGCTGCGTTTATAGTCAGACAAATCCCTCATTGTCACCTGAACAATATTCTTTCCGCCTATTTTCATCAACGCCACAAGGACACTGGTATAAAATTCGTAACCATCCTGGTGTTTATAGGTCCACTCAAAGAGATTGGACCCGGTCTTATAAACCTTTTCCATATACGCGATGATTTTCTGTGATGACAATATACCATCGGGTTGATATTCAGGAGACAATGCACCGATATTTAATTTTAACAACTGCTCTTTCGACTTAAGGCCAAAAATATTTACAGCGGCCATATTGCAATCCAGATACCCTTTTTCAGGGTCCACCAGCAAAACCCCATCCATGGAAAATTCAAACAGATTTCTATATTTTTCTTCACTTTCCCGGAGCGCCTGATCTGCCAGAACCCTATCGGTAATATCACGGGTAATCCCCAGAATACCTGACGGTTGACCATTCCTGTCCTGCAAAATTCTTGCGTTGTTGCTGGTCCATATTTTCCGGCCATCTTTATGAAACTGCTCCACTTCAAATATAATCGGCTTCCATCCGTCAGGATCGCCGGATTGAATAGCGGAAAGCTTTTCTGAATACAAGTCTCTTATCTTTTCCAGAGAACCAGGGGCGGTCTCTTCTATGGAGTGACCCAGTGCTTCTTCCACTGTGTAACCCCTCAGCTGATAAATGGCTGGACTAACGTAAGTGAAACACATGTCCATATCCATCGTCCAGATCACATCTGCAGAATTTTCCGCTATCAACCGGTACTTGTCTTCTAACAATTGAATCATTTCACCTTCAATCCGCCCACGGATGCCCTCAGAACCTGTACCAGATCCGACAGATCTCCGGCGCAGCCATTAACATTCCCAGAACTTTCATTCAGCCCCTGAACAGATGTGCTGATTTTTTTAATTTCATCTGCAATATTATTTGCTGCCGTTGTACTCTGGTTGACATTTTTATTAATCTCACTGGTGGCCATTGAGGCCTGGGCAATATTGCCAGCAATCTCCGATGTGGTTGCAGACTGTTCCTCAACCGATGCCGCAATGGTTGATACGATATCATTCACATCATTAATCACTGAAACAATCTCAGAGATTTCTGCCACCGTTTCCATGCTTGAGTGTTGAATCCGGTCAATCTGCTCCTTGATTTTCACGGTTGCCTGGGCTGTCTGAACAGAAAGATTCTTGATTTCTGAAGCCACAACCGCAAATCCCCGCCCGGCCTCACCTGCTCTTGCAGCCTCGATGGTTGCATTCAGTGCCAAAAGACTGGTCTGTGCCGAAATTTCATTGATCACTTCAGTCACCCGGCTGATTTCATTAGCATCCACGCCCAGTTTATTTACTTTTTCAGTGACCACTGTCGCTTTTTGAACCGCATGGGTTGTAATCTCGCTGGCATTGCCTGAATTTTTAGCAATTTCATTTATCGTGGCCGTCATCTCTTCTGTCGCGGCCGCCACCATATTGATATTACCGGATGCCTGTTCCATGGCCAAAGCAATATCATTCATGCTCAGACTCATCTGCTCGGCAGCCAGCGCAACAGTGTTCGAATTCGAGAATATCCCATCCGACTCAGAAGACATTCCGCCTGCCAAAGACGCAAGGCGGAGAGCTGAAGTGTCGAGAGTTTTCGTATTGCCTGCAATGTCTATAATGATATTTTTCAGTTTTTCAAGAAATAAATTGAACCACCTGGCCAGGTCCCCGACCTCGTCATTTCCCCTGACGGCCAACTGCCGAGTAAGATCTCCCTCTCCTTGAGCAATATCCTGCAGTCCATTCACCACCTGTATGATTGGGCTGACAATTTTATTGACTAATAAAAAAGTGACCGGAAGAATGAAAAACACACTCAAAACTGAAACCAGGATCAAAATTTTAACAATCTGAAATGTATTTGAGAGCGCAACACCCCTTGAAAACAATAAAGATATGGCACCGGTAAATTCTGATCCATTGAACAGCGGAAGCATTCCTTCAAAATAACTGCCGGATGAAAACGACACAGAATTAATTGTCAAATCCTGCCCCATGATATCCCACGGATCGGCGTGTTTTCCAAAAGAACCCGCATCTATGACCGTATAATCTGCTACTTCACCGATACTGAGCCTGTTGCCATAGAAAATATTCATTTTTGGTTCCATCAATTTTGTCATTTTCTGCAAAAAATCTTCGGTAAGCTTCTGAGAGGCCTTCACAGATGCGACCTTTTTTAACACCATTTTTCCAGAAAGATCATCATAGACACTCCCCTTGATAGGAGCATAGGACGCAAGACGGATAAACCTGTCTGCCTTTTCATATTCCATCGCCTTTTCTGTCGGCAATGCCCCGGAAAATCTCAACTCAACCCCGGGAAAAGAAGAAACAACTTTCATATCATCCATGTCAATTTGTGATCCGGCATTGACACGGAGTATTCGATAACCGAATGCCTTGCCTCTTACCGGGAAACCAAGAACCGCATCCTCCCCTTCAATCAGAACAAAAACAAGCAGATTGTTCTGTGTATCATAAACCGCTATTTCGTTTATCTTTCCGGTTCTACCCACATTGTAGAGCGATTTCATCACTTCATAATAGGTTTCCTTTACCATCAGGTTATCTTCAATATTAGTTTCTTCAATCAGATACTGTATTTTTGACCCCATATCATTCATCTCAGCCATGATCCCGACATTGGAATTCAAATCGGTTTCAATGGCCTTAAGCCCTTCTCTAATGATATCTCCAGACTTTAAAATAATATTTTCTGAAATTGTCCGGTTCTGCCGATAGGTAATAAAAGAGACCACCATCGACGAAATGGTCATAAGAAAAATGACAATGACAATGACCCCCAGAAGTAATTTACTTCTCAGCTTTAGCTTGTTCATACACACCTCTTGATATGATTAAAGAAACGAAGATCACTAAACCCATTTGACCCAATCCAGATATCATCATCTATAGTACTATCCAAATATCATGCCAACGCGTCTCGACACGACGGAGCCCGTATTCTTACTAAATATAAAATATAACTTTTGGATTTTTTGCGAAATATAGACAAATTATTTTATATTTCAAACACTGTGCAACTGAATTTGAAAACCACTTCGGTTTGTCCACCTTCTCACGATTTTATTGACAATGGCATGATCTTTGCCTTTTAATTCATCAGCACAACAAACCTTCACTGCAAAAATAAGAGAGGAACCAATATGGCCACCAGATTCATGAGCATGCGAAATTTACAATTTACAATGCACGAACTCATTGGCAAACAAAAGGCTGATTTGTATAAAGCAAATGACAAACAAGCCGAAAAAGCCACCGATATGATTCTCAAAGCAGCCTTTGAGTTTGCAAAGGATGCGATGCATCCAATCTTTGAAGAAATGGACCGTCAGCCTCCGGAACTGGATGCTGGCGTTGTTAAAGTGCATCCGGATGTGAGAACCATTATGCAGACATTGGGTGAAGACGGGTGGATCGCCGCGCCATTTTCAGAAAAGTGGGGTGGTTATGATATGCCGGCAACCACCTTTAACGCAATCAACTTCATCTTTGCTGCGGCAAACTATTCTGCATCGGTCTACTCGAACCTCACCATTGGTGCTGCCCGTCTGATATATACGTTTGGCTCTGAAATGCTAAAAGAAACCTACCTGCCCCCCATGCTCGAAGGGAAATGGCAGGGAACCATGGCCCTGACAGAACCCGATGCAGGATCGTCTCTTGCGGACATCAAAACCATGGCCACCCCTCTTGATGACGGATCATATCTGATCTCAGGAGAAAAGATATTCATTTCCGCAGGAGACCATAACGGCGTGGACAATGTTGTGCATCTCATGCTGGCAAAGATCATAAATTCACCTGCCGGAGTAAAAGGGATTTCCCTGTTTGTGGTCCCCAAATTACGGCCGGATGAAAACGGGAACCTGATTAAAAATGACGTCATTGTCAACCAGATTTTTCATAAAATGGGGTACAAAGGCGCACCCATTACCGGCCTGACCCTGGGAGAAAACAAAAACTGCAAGGGGTATCTTGTGGGCGAAGTCAATAAGGGACTTTTCCATATGTTTCAGATGATGAACGGTGCCCGTCTCGATGTGGGTGCAAGCGCTACAGCTATTGCCACTGCCGCATACCACTGCGCCCTTGATTATACAAAAGCGAGAAAACAGGGACGAAAATTCTCTGACAAAAACGCAAAAGATCCCGTCTCCATCATTGAACATGCAGACGTTAAGCGCATGCTGCTTTTCCAACGATCCGTATGTGAAGGCAGCCTGGCCCTTAATATGCAATGTGGCTTATATGAAGAGCTGATTCACCTGCTTGACAAGGACCAGAAAATCAAGTTTGAACTGCTATTGGACATTCTAATTCCGGTGGCCAAAAGTTTCCCATCGGAAATGAGCATTTTTTCCACCAGTCAAAGCCTCCAATGTTTCGGAGGATACGGGTATTGCGATGACTTTCCTGTTGAACAACACTTCAGGGACACGCGAATTCATCCGATTCATGAAGGAACAACGGCCATCCAGGGGATGGATCTTCTAGGAAGAAAAATACGAATGAAAGATGGAAAGGCGCTGTCACTTTTAACTGAAGAAATAAAAATCACCATCAGCAACGCAAATAACTATCCTGAATTCCGAATAGACGCAAAGGATTTAACTGATGCCATGGAGATGGTTTTATCAACCACTCAAACCCTTGCCCGGATGGGCCAGGAAAAAGGAGAGGAAGCCTATCTTGCCAATGCAACCGTATATCTTGAAATGTTTGGTTTTTTTGTCATTGGCTGGGTCTGGTTAAACCAGGCTATCGCTGCCAGAGAAGGACTTTCAAATGACCGGCTGAAAAAAGCAGACCGCCTTTTTTACCAGGGCAAAATAAAAGTTCATGAATATTATTTTGCCAATGAGTTGCCAAAAATCGTTTCGCTGTCCCAGGTTCTGACGCGGAATCCCCCCGTCACGATGTCTGTTGAGGCTGAACATTTCACAAATTAATAGAGAGATACCAATTAAAACAGCAAAGGCCCCGGTGGATAACCATCGGGGCCTTTGCTGTTTTATAATGCTTTATGAAAAATCTTGCTGACTTTATCTTTGAAGATTTTCAATTACTGTGGCAACCCCTAAACCGCCGCCACAGCAGGAACTGAAAAATCCATATCTTCCACCAGTTCGAATCAGCCCACGCATGGTGAACATACCGATTCTCGCACCGGAAGCTCCATTGGGATGGCCAAAGGCAATGGCACCGCCCATGGGGTTCCATTTGTCCATATCCACAGTTTCACCCGTCTGATTTTCAATTTCTTTGATCACCGCAAGATTCTGAACAGCAAAAGCTTCGTTACACTCCATATGATCCATATCAGACAATTTAAGACCGGCTCTCTTCAGTGCAATGGGAACTGCATATCCTGGACCGATTCCCATGATATCTGGATTGCATCCATAGTCAGCACCTGCAAGCCATTTTGCCATAGGGAGATACCCCAACTCTTTGGCCTTTTCTGCGGACATCATCAATACAAAAGCTGCGCCATCATTCTGACCGGACGAATTTCCGGCGGTCACGGTTCCACCAGCCTTGAAAACAGGATTGAGCTTGGCCATTCCTTCCAGAGTGGACTGAGGCCGGGGATGCTCATCCACTTTAAATTGAAATTCAGGTGTCTTCCGGTTACCCGGAATGGTGACCGGAATAATCTCGTCATCAAAATACCCCGCATCCATGGCAGACTTAGCCCGCATCTGGCTGTTAAAGGCAAATTCATCGGAGGCTTGGCGGGGAATATCATACTTTACCTGGAGGTTCTCTGCAGTGAGCCCCATGCCGATATTCTCTTCCGGCACCGGGGTAAGGGTCGGGATCATGGGCAATGGCGGAATCAGCTTATACGGCGGATTCGAGGCCGAAAACTTAAATGCCATCTGGCTGTAGGCCTCCATTCCACCAGCGACCACCACATCTGCCTGGTTGGCCAGGATTTTCCACGCCGCATGATTGATGGCATCAATGGCTGACCCGCACTGCATCTCAACATATGATGCAGAGGTCTCGTAGGGGATACCTGCTGCCAGAGATGCCCATCTTGCTGGATTTCCAGCCTCTGAGCAATGGGCGGCAGCACCGGCAAAAACACTGTCAACATGCCCTTTTTCCAAAATTTTTGTTTTATCCATGAGGCCCTTCAGGGCAATACCAGCCAGACGGGATGCTGAAAAATCCCGTATGGTTCCGCCCATTCTGCCAAAAGGTGTCCTGACCGCGTCAACAAATACCACTTCTCTTGCTGTCATTGTTTATTTCTCCTTTTCAATCAATTTTATTTTAATTATCCATTAAGCAACGGTGCCATATAGGATAGCATTCCCAGTCCGCTCTCCTGCTCTTTGGTGTTTGACATATCTGAAATTTTATCAAAATTGTCCCTGATCTCTTCGACAGCTATTGGCCGTTTTGCATCACCAATACAAAGCCCTTCACCGGAAACAATTGCAGTCCTTCCATACCAGCCAGCCCCCATGGTATACACGTGACCTGTGGCCGTGTTCTCTTCAGAACAAAGATAAAGCACCATGGGTTCGTTAAACTGAGGATTCATCTTGTCTTCAAATTGAGGCGGGAAAACATCTGCCGTCATTCTGGACCAGGCATTGGGTGCAATGGTATTGATTTTGATATTATATTTTGACACTTCAAGCTTGAGGGTATTCATAATCCCCACCAGGCCAAGCTTGGCTGCCCCGTAGTTGGTCTGGCCAAAATTGCCATAAAGGCCGGAGGTGGAGGCTGTGAAAATTATTCTTCCATAATTATTTTTTTTCATCACTTTAACGGCAGGCTGGGTAACGCAAAACGCACCCTTCAAATGAACGGAAATCACCAGATCCCACTCTTCTTCGGTCATCTTTAAAAAGGATTTATCCCTTAAAATCCCTGCATTATTGATCAGGATATCCACTCTCCCATAGGCATCCATAGCAGTTTTTACAATATTTTCACCACCTGCCATAGTGGCAACAGAATCATAGTTTGCGACGGCCTGACCACCGGCTGCTACAATTTCCTCTACCACTTTATCTGCAGCAGACGTATCCATGCCAGATCCGTCACGGCTGACACCCAGATCATTGACCACCACTTTTGCACCCCTTCGGCCTAACTCAAGGGCATACATCCTGCCGATCCCCTGACCAGCTCCGGTGACAATCGCAACTCTTCCATTATAATTAATTCGATCCAATTTTCTTCTCCTCTATCCGTTAGTTTTTCCGGACCGGCCTTACATGTTTTAAATTTTCCCAAAAACAGGCAGTCCATGTTTATCCTGCATTGAATTTACAATTATCATGCCAAACCAGAAAAATATTTTTTACTTAAAAATAGGATAGTTACCAAAACACATCATGCGACCACAAAAACATAAAATGATATATCAATAATTTTATTTGATATATGGCAATATCATAGAGCGGCATATTCGTAATATGGAAAATTAAAACCCTTCCCCATCCCTGGAAACCATCCCTGGCCATGACTCAGAAACTTAAGCCCGATAACGCAACAAATGCCGGCAAACTGGCATGCCAATTGCTATGACATCCATTAATGAAAACAATGACTACATACCATCCCGGCACTGTCATCTTGCCGGAACATCTCAGCCAAACAGCTGATTATATTGGTTCTGTCCAACTTGAATCCGGGGCCATACCCTGGTTCAAAGGGCATCTTCTCGACCCCTGGGATCACGTTGAAGCTGCCATGGGCCTAAGTATAGCAGGCAGGCATGACAACGCCCGAAAAGCCTTAGAATGGATGGCAGACCACCAGCTTGCAGATGGTGGCTTCTGGCCTGCCTATGACGGAGACACACCGCTGGAGATCACCCGGAAAGAGAGCCATCATCCCGCCTATCTTGCCACTGGGCTGTGGCACCATTACCTGATCACCCAAAATCTTGAACTGTTAAACCGTTTGTGGCCAAATGTTGAAGCCGCCATTGATTTTTCACTTCGTATGCAAAACCCTGAAGGAGACGTTGCCTGGGCGATAGATGCCAACGACAACCACTGCCCGGATTCTCTGGTAACCGGATGCTGTTCAATTTACAAAAGCCTGGAATGCGCCATTTGCATTGCCGACACCCTGGAGATTGAACGACCGGACTGGAATGATGCCAGGTTACGGTTGGGAAATGCACTGACTTACCATCCGGAACGCTTTGATCGGACCTGGGAAAGCAAGGAAAGATTCTCTATGGACTGGTTTTATCCACTGCTGTGCGGTGTGATCCATGGGAAAGCGGCCTTGAAAAGACTCGAACAAAAATGGACGACATTCATCCACCCCGGGCGAGGATGCCGATGCGTAAGTGATGAGCCATGGGTGACTGTTGCCGAATCCTGTGAACTGGTCATGGCACTGATATCTGCAGGGCAGCACACAAAAGCAACAGAAATTTTCAACTGGCTTCACACCAGCCGGGATGCACAGGGCGCTTACTGGACGGGTTATCAAACCCGATTAAAAATTTTCTGGCCTTCTGAGCGGACTACCTGGACCGCCGGAGCAGTACTCATGGCTGCGGATGCCTTAAATCATATCACACCGGCTTTTGACCTTTTCACAAAAGTAACTCTGCCCCGGAAAGATACGAAATGGTTGAAATTAACGGCTGCCCCAAATTAGCCACTTAGACCGTATTTTTCCTATTCAAAATTATTCGAATTTCCTTCGCCAATTCAGATACAACAATCGGTTTCAGTAAAAAACCTTTTATGCCTATTGTTTCTGCTTGTTCTTTGTTAATTCGCTCACTAAATCCAGTACAGAGAAGAATCGGTATATTGGGTCTGATGGAAATCATTTTCTGTGCAAGTCGATCCCCAGTGATGTTTGGCATGGTCATATCTGTGATCACAAGATCATAATTTTCTGGATTGGCTTTAAATGCTTCCAATGCTTCATTGCTGCTTGAATGGCTCGCTACGCTGTATCCAAGCCGATTAAGCATTTGCGTCACAAGTTGGACAACCGATTTTTCATCATCTACCAAAAGGATTCTCTCCGTACCCGTTTCTAATTTTAACTCTTGAATATCTGAGGTCAGTTGAGTGGATTTTTTTATTACAGGTAGGTAAATATTGAAAGTAGTCCCCTTCCCCTCTTCACTGTATACTCTTATGTCACCTTTATATTCCTTCACGATTCCATGAACGACTGCAAGCCCAAGGCCGGTTCCTTTATTCTTTTCTTTGGTGGTAAAATAGGGTTCAAAAATCTGGTTCCTAATTTTTCGGGAGATACCCGTTCCGTTGTCGGAAACTGATAACATGAGGTATTGGCCCGATGGTAACGGGCTGTTTCTTATCTCACCATCATCTAAAAAGGTTTCTTTAAGCAGCACCGAAATCACTCCGCTTGTCTTCTCTACAGCATGATACGCGTTGGTTATCAGATTCATGCTGATCTGGTGCAACTTAGTTGTCTCTGCCATCACCGGCCCGCAATCTTGTTGAATCTCTTGATGGATTTCGATATCCATTGGAATGCTTGAACGAATGAGTTTAAGCACTTCTGCTAATATTGTCTGAACCCGAACCGGGCGTAATTTATGATCGTCCCGTCGACTGAAAGCAAGTATTTGCTTTACAAGCTCAGCGCCTCTTCTTCCGGCATTGAATATCTCCAGTGCACTATCATATTCGGGACTGCCTGATGGAAAATCTTCTTTGAGTATCTCCGCATACCCGATAATGGGAGATAGGATATTATTGAAATCATGGGCGATTCCCCCTGCAAGCGTGCCAATGGCTTCCATTTTCTGGGATTGCCGGAGCTGGGCTTCCAACTTTGATTTTTCTATTTCCATTCGTTTTCGATTCCTGATATCTTCCACCACTATAATAAAATATTCCGGCTTGTTCAGTGAATTGCGAAATAACGAGACTGTCACATTCACCCATACATGGGATTTGTCCTTGCGAAGATATCGTTTTTCCGTTGAAACCGTCTGGATATCGCCAGACAATAAATTTTTCACATTTATTAAATCTGCGTCTAAATCATCGGGATGAGAAATTGCCTTAAATGTAAGTTTTTTCAATTCTTCAAGCGAATACCCAACAAGGTCAATAAAGCGCTGATTTGCCTGAAGATAGCGGCCATCCATTGACACATGCACAATACCCACTGCGGCCTGCTCAAATGTCCTCCTGAATTGCTTTTCGCTTGATTTTATAATTTCGGTCTGCCTTTCCACCTCTTTTTTCAATCTTCGGTTCCAGTAAAAAAAAGCAAAAATCAGTATGGATGACGCCGCAAGAACCTGCCACAAAAGGGTGTAATCAAACCCGTGCTCATACCTCACATTAACAGCAAGCCAGGATTGATAGATTTCGTTTTCCCGGGCTTTGGGTATGGCATCCAACGCCTTTTGTAAAATATCCCGCAGGATGGGATTGTCGTTTCGAACTGCCATGGCCTGACTGTACTCATACGGTGTATTTCCCACAACTTTAATACCCTGCATATTCATCTGCCCGATGTAATAGCCGGTCGTCACCAGATTCTCCACAAAGGCAAGCACCTCTCCTCGCTGTAATTTTTCCAAACCCATGCGTGTTGTCTTTACAGGAATCAACTCAATCTCCTGATGGTCTCTGGCCATCCACTCATGGACGGCATACCCTTCAACAACAGCCACTTTTCTGCCGGCCAGTTTTTTTAAATCACTTATGTATGGCACCTCATCGCGAGCAAAAATTGCCACAGGGAATTTGATATAGGGCTGGGTAAACGAAAGATATGCATCACGTTCAGGTGTCCGGGCAAGACAGGAGAACATATCAATGTCTCCTTTTTTAACGCCCGCGACAAGGTTCTTCCAGTCCAGATCCGTCACGACCTCAAACCGGATGCTCAGCATCTCCTCCAAGGTTTTGAGATAATCAATGGCCACACCTTGAAACCTGCCTTTTGGGTTACGAAACTCTATGGGCGCCCGGTATGGATCTGTTGCAACCCGGAGAACCGGATGCTTTTGCAGCCACTCTTTTTCAACAGAAGTAAGCGTGAGTGGTTGACTTGACATATCCTGCAGAGCGCCTGTTGACCACTGGATTCCTGTTTCAAATTTAACGGGAAACCATTTCTCACGGATAGCGGTATGCTCTTCCGGGTTCATGGCAGCAAGTGTCTTATTGATAATCCCTGCCAGTTCCGGCCAGTCTCTTCGAATTCCCATGGAATGATTTTTAGTTTCATAGGGTGTGGGGGCTGCAACCTTAAGGTTCCCAAACCCTTTATGCAATATCGCGTAACTGCCCACTACAAGGTTACCGATATAGGCGTCTGCCTGACCTGTTGCCAGAGCACCCATACATTTTTCCAAAAGGTTTAAGCCGGAAAGCAAGTGCAAATTGATCTCCGGGTAATCTTTTTCCAGCAGGTGATGCATGACATAGCCTTCCTCCACAACAATTGTTTTCCCTTTGAGATCGTCAATCCCTTTGATCGCCGGAGAGTCTGTTCTGGTGAAAATGGCCCAGGGCAAAGAAAGGTACTCTTGAGTAAAAACCATATCCTTTTGGCGTTCTGATGTCGCCCTGATCGTCGGGGTCAAATCTATTTTAGAATTATTCTTGATATCTTCTAAAGAATCACTCCAGCTGATCTCGATGTATTCAAACCGGATGTTGTGACGGGTAAATATCCTCTCGATATAATCAATTGATAGCCCCGTTACTTTGCCATTTACAATCTGAACAGGCGGCCAGGAACCCACCCCAATACGAACCATATAATTTTTTTGCAACCAGGCCTTCTCTTTTGCTGAAAGCTCAACTTTAAGGGGGACTTTTGTGTCTGATGATACGAAGGTGCTTGAGAATAAAATCGCGATTAACAAGAAGAAAAAAATTAAAAGCCGGGGATTAAAAAAGAATTTATGATCTGTTTTTTTCATATTTCCTTTTTCCTATGAAAAGAAATTCATTGCTGAACTTTCGGACGAAGAATGAAATCGCTAAAAAAATTGTAACGAACTAAAATAATAAAGTAAATAGCTCACCCTTGGTGGCCCGTTAAAAAATCAGGTTAGCAGACCATAAAATCCACTAACCTGGTTATAGAATGAATTACAGAAGATCCCAGTCAAAAAAGAACAATGCGTTGGCAACTTCTGGCGGCAGTGTAAAATACTGATTCCATAAGTTAGACTCCAGACTTTGGGCCGTGACTTCTTCTGATATCATATAGATATCCTTGTCTGCCATATTTGCATCAAATACAATGGTTTTGGGTTTCCCTTCTTCATTTGACCATTTTTTCCAAACCGGCAGATCCCCATGGCTGGCTTTTCCCTTTTTATGAGAGGTGTGTCTCCATTTAAAAGGGCCACACCCCTTATTGGGGTTGCCTGAGCGTACAAACTTTGCCACATAATCCATCATGGCTGCACTGAGTTGCTGTCTGCCAGGTGTATCATATCCCGGGCCAAAGGCAGCGCCGCCAAATACATCTGCGTCCGCGCCAAAAAAGAACGAAAGATCAGTGGCATGGGCTGCACCATAGATGAAACTATAGCTGTTCCGGGTGATATCGTCGGCCCCATCCCATTGTAACTGATAGGCATAAACCTTGCTTTGGTGTTCTTTCAATGCTCTGGCAACATTATCTACCCCTGCAAAACGCCATTTTAAACTGCCTGTTTGCGCACAGGCTTCATACAGTATTTTATCCGCCTGGGTGGTCAAAACATCATCTAAGGCGAGAGTCCCTGTCAAAACATCCAGCAGATTTAACCACGAATAGGAGGTACGGTAATATGCGCCGGACGGAACTGGCACAGAAACTCCATACTCTGGGTTCATATAGAATGCCCATTGTAGTGCAGGCCCATAATGCGGCATAAAATATTTCATTTCATCTTTGTTGCTGCCTAAAATAATGGGCACCTTGTTATAATTCCCGGACTGGATAGCTGGAATGGGACCCCCCTCAAGAAGAACTGTGCCATCCCCCTGGGGATGCGAAAAATCAACACCGGTGGTGATATGGGTGGAAAACAAAGCATACGCATCCGTGGTTTTCAATATTTGGAGAACCTCATCATCGGGCGCGTCACCAAATCCAATGGCTGTGAGGGTTGCCGCTGTTTTGGCATCTGCCTGGGCCATGGTCAGAGTATGGGTACTGCCGCTCTGGGAAATGGCTTTATGGAACAGGCCGGATGCCAGCGGTGAAGCAAGCAGACTCAGAACATTCCGCCCACCGGCTGATTCACCGGCAATGGTAACATTCTGTGCTTTTCCACCAAAGGCACCAATGTTTTTTTGCACCCATTCAAGCGCTTTGATAATATCCAGAAGACCGTAATTTCCTGAATCTTTTAAAGGATCATCTCCATTTCTCATGCCCGGGTGGGTTAACCATCCCAGGGGCCCCAGCCGGTACTGGATTGCAACAAATACGACATTGGACCTTGCCGCAATCTGGGCGCCATTAAAGTCCTGCATGGTTCCGGCGTTGTTCCCGCCCCCGTGTATCCAGAAAAATACCGGGAGATTTTTTTCATTGGTATTTGGTCGCCAGATATTAAGATAGAGGCAATCTTCGCTGCCATCAATACCGTTTCTGGCTGAATTTAACTGGGTGCATTTTTCACAATCTGTCTTTGCCTCACGGATTCCCTCCCAGTTGGCAGGATCTTTTGGAGGCTCAAATCGAGCAGGCGGTATTGCATATGGGATCGCTTTCCAGGCCAGCGTATCGTTCGCATCAATGTATCCTTCAATCTCTCCGTTTAGCGTAGAAACAGATGTTGAAATTTTATCATGTCCCTTGGCACTGCATACACCATTAAAACCTGCAAAAACGATAACTGCGAGTGAGACCGATAACAAAAACTGAGTTTGGCAAAACCATTTACTGCGTTTAAAAAATTTCATCATTTTCATTCCTCCTCTATGTGACGCTGTTATTAACAAAAAATGCTGTATTCTCTTACTTTCTCAGCTTGCTGCATTCTGGATTACACCATGTTTTCTTGTCTGTTCAAGGAAAGCTGCTCTCTGGGAAAATGCTTCGATAGCCGTATTCATGAGCAACTCATTGGAAACCCGTGTTGAAAAGCAACTCCGGGGAGAAAATTTTCTCAGAAAGGCGAGCTCTTCTTGTGTGGGAACTGGAAACCTTTCCAGCTCTTGCGCCACTTTTAACTCCCAGGGGATTTTTGATTTGATTTTGTCAAGCGAGACACCGGGGGCCAGGGCACTCAGATACATTTCTTTGGTTTTCGAATCAAATTTAAACATAGCGCGGGGAGTAATCAAAATACTGGGGCCGGACCCCTTGGGATAAATGCCGCTTTCATCCCGCTCATTTCCGCCGCCCAGGTATCCGGGAGAGGTAAAATAATCGAGTTTTTCTACAAATTCCCCGCTTTTCAAGGTAAGTATGGTTTCTTTTGCATAGGAGATAAATTCAGGAGCCCCGCCGGCGCCTGTTATCCTTTCCGGCTTTCCATCCGGGGACACCATATAGGACGAATTTAAATTGCCGTATTTATCGATCTGACCGACACCCAGCACCGCCTTGTCCAGATAACCGGCAAAGGTGATGGAGGTAAACATGCCGAACAGATCTATGGCATAAGAGTACCCCTCTGTGCAGCAGGCATCGGCAATATGCATGGGGGGTACCACCGGATCAAAATCTGCAATGCCCGACTCCATCATCAGCCGTGCCCGGGGGGCGTGATTGTGTTTGGCCACTGCTCCTGCTATGGTCGGCAGACCAATTCCCAGAAGTGCATTGTCCCCGTCTTTTATCTGGCGGGCGACTGCAATAACAAGTAATTCCTGTCTCGTATATGGTTTATCCATTGACCAGGTCTCCTTTTTCAACAATCAATTTTTCCATTTCTGCAAAATCAATATTCATTTCAATGCTCTTCCCCTGCTCATCCCACAGAGATTTTGTTGATATTCCGTAATTGGTCGGTGCAGAATAATAGGGTTTTGCCCGATACTGTTCCAGTGTGGGCAGGCCATAGGTTTCAATATAATGCTGGATATAGGATGATCTGTCCGGTAATGCATAGACCCATTCTTCCATCCAGTCTTTCAGACCGGTTTCTGTTGCATTGGTAAACATGAATATGGACAATGCATTCAAATCAGTTCCGTAATATCCGGGAAGTTCCATGGGGTGACACCCGTAAGGTTCTTCTATCACGGCAGAAACCCTGAAATCGGGCACAATGGTATGATGGGGTGCTGATCGTATCACCTCATGATCCACGATTTCTTCACAGGTCACGATGATGTTTTTGCTGGCCAGACAGGCATGAACAGTAGAACCAAGACCACCCCAGTGCTGGGCATTGCCATATTTATCTGCCCGTTGAACATGCAGAAGACAGACATCGGGATTTGCTGCCGGAACAACCGGGATGGTTTTGCCGGTGAACGGACAGGTGGTGACGCCAAATTTATTTGCGCCCATAAATCCGCGTTTTTTGAATACATCGGTATCCATAATGGCTGGCAGCACCTGCATATATGAATATCCTGCCGCGCCCGCGGCCAGCATGGCATTATAGGTAAAATTGGTATAATCCTCAATTTCAAGCTTTCCGGCTTTTAAATACCGGCCAACCATGCTGCCGCCCTGTCTGCCTCCCCACTTGGTTACAAATGTTGAAACCATCCGTGAAATGCAATCCCCAGCCACTAAAAATTCTGCGTCCATGTTCCCGGACTGGCTGTAAAGGGTCATCTCTTTTTTTTCCTGACGGATCACCTCAAAAATCAGAGAAAGCGGAAGGGCTTCCGTATAATTCCCGGTAATAATCGTATCTCCATCATGAACAAACCGTTTAACTGCCTCTTTTGTTGTCATGACCTTTGTTGAATTTGATTGTGTCATAAAAATCCTAAATAAAATAATTCCAATATTTATAAATGAATTGTCCCAAGACAGTTGAGCAATTTATGTGCCACTCAAAGAGAGCATTAAAACATTGCCAGCCATTCTTCCTGAGTTATCGGGGCTTTGACTTTGATCTGTCTGGAATTTCCACTGCCTTAAGTCCTGCTGATTTGTGAAACAGGGTGACCCTTGAAATAAACGTTTTATAAAAATTGGTTTTTGAGATGAGGGAATTTACGAGTGGATATTTATTAAATATCAAATACATTTTTTGATATTTAATAAATATCCGTTTCTGACTGAATTGGAAGAGAAAATAAAAAAAGCAACAGCGTATGGGTGCGGGATGGTACACCCTTATCTAACGCTGTTGCTTTTTTTACTATAACACCCTTAGGCATAGCACAATCTGTGCCATCCTCTTTTGCCGGGCGATTATAAAAACAGATGGCCAAATAATAACTGACTATAGGTAATCATTTCACCTGCTGATATTTATTTTTTGCCAAATGCTTTTTTTGCAAAGCGGTTGTTTTTCTCATCAACGTTTCCGTAATGAGCCTGGATTACGCTGATTGTCACTTTACCTGGAACAAGCACATTGCCTTGATCATCAACGATCGAGATGACTTGATCTCCTTCCAGTTTATCTTTATGGGATAACTCCACTGGAACAAGAGTCATACCGATGCCGCCAAGACCATAACTTTCAGGAAACATCGCACCATAGAACATATCGTTTGAAAGATTTTCGTGGAATACAAATCGGATAGTATTACCTTGCGGAAGGCTTTCATAAGAAACATAGTTGCCAAGTTCCGTATGCATCCATTCAAGATTGGCGCCTTGTCCGACATCAAACAAAGGAATGTTGATATTCAGCCCAATGCCTTCAGGCAACAGTGCATCACCGCGATGGGCCATGCAAATAAGGCGGTCTATAATTCTAACTACCACAGCTGCTACTTCGGGTGCCGTTTGCGGGTTCCCGTTATTGGCGCTGACTGCTATTGCAGCGTACCCCTTGGTCAACATGTGTGCGGCCGCACCAACCGTACCGGACGTCCGGGTCACAAAGCTGAGGTTTGGGCCAATATTGGGGCCAGAGATAACAAGATCGACTTTCTCTGACCCAAACCGCAAAGGAGCAGCAACATCTACACCATAATGGGCTGCCATTGCCGGGGTACCATTAACGTAAAAAACATCCGGATCGCCCGGAGATGGACCAAAGCCAGGAGAACCTGCGGACACAGTCCCTCCCGGGCTGTCTTCTGTTACCGGCATTATAGGGACATAGACGCTTTGTGTTGCTCCCACACCACTTTGCCCACTAAAAGGAGCGCTGATAATCACATGATGACCCGCATCTTTAAGCGCGTTGTATAATGCGGTTATATTGGCGGTCTCAAATCCGTCGTCATTTGTAACAACTATGTTCAATGCCCAGCAGTTAGATGCGATCAACACAAAAACTAATAAAACAGCCCATTTTAAAAAAACATGTGTGATTTTCATTTTTTCTCCTTTTTTCATAAGATTAAAATAACTTTTTTAATAACGCGCCTTTAAAAATCTTCATAGCCGAGCGGATCTCTTTTGGAGATATCTTAGCCAAGAAAATACGATTAACCCTTGTCAGCGTTGATCACCAGAGTGATGAGTTTTGCCAGATCTATTTTTGTTTTCTTTTCATTGGCGAGTTTAACAATCACCAGATGCTTTGATGGGATAATAATAATGTGCTGCCCCTGAACCCCTTCTGCCATATATCCGTCTGCCGGGATGGCATCTGTGTCCGTGGCTCCATCTTTACCCTTCAGCCTGAACGGCAGATTCACATGCCACAGATAGCCATAGGCTTTCCACATGTTGACACTGGGATCGGTTTGGGTGGATTGTGCAACCCATTTTTCAGATACAATCTGACGATCTTCCCAACGGCCTTTGTTCAGGAAAAGAAAACCAAATTTTGCATAGTCGCGCAACGTGGCATACATACCATGGGAGGTTGCGGTGTATCCGTCTTCATCTTTAGCCCAGACAATTTCGCCCATATTCAACGGTTCAAACAATTGTTGTTTTGCGAATTCAAAGACCGTCATCCCTGTTGCATCCTGGATCACCTTGGACAACAGCATGGGATCTCCGGTTGAATACAGAAACTGGCTGCCGGGTTCGTGGAGACCCGCCCGACTGGAAACATATTCCATAAACTGACCACTGACGGCCATCTTCAGAGCATCATTGGTTTTCAAATCCCAGGTGGACCAGTCTTCATGCCACTCCAGGCCGGTTGTCAGAGTCATGGCATGCCGAAGGGTAATCCTGCTGCGCAGGTCATCAGGGTTGTCACAATCCCAGGTTTCATAATAACGACAGAGTTTTTCATCCACGCCGCTGATCAGGCCTTTGTCGATGGCAATTCCGATGAGCGCACTGGAAAAACTTTTGGCCATTGAATTACTGATATGCTGGGAATCGGGTTTAAATTCTCCCAGATAGGCCTCTGCAACGATATATCCGTTTTTTATAATGGCTATCCCCTCGGTATTGAACTCCGGAGTTGCAGCATATTCCATGGCCAGGGCCAATCTTTGGCTATCCATTCCCACAGCTTCAGGGTCACAGCTTTTCCAGCCCTTTGTGGGCCAGTACGGGCCACTGTTTGTACCTTTGGCAATATACGATTCCAATGGAGCGGCAACCGGTGTGGTAGTGCTGCAGCCAATAATGAAAACCACCAGCAGTGCAAGGATTAAACCGGCATATCTATTCTTTATCATGTGAATTTTCTCCTGAAATAATATATTTAAATCGTTATTTTTTAACTTACCCCAGCTTTGCCTTCTGTTGCAGCTCATCAGCCACATACTTCAGGCCCACGGACTCCAATGTTTTGCGGGTGGGATATCCGGTGTCCGTATTCCATCCCTGAATCGTATAAAACCGGGTTTTAAATTCATCAAATTTTTCCCTGTCCAGTTTTCTTTTGGAATAGCCGTGATACCCCCACTCCCCATTCTCAAAACCCGGGAGGTGGCAATTGGGGACATCAGCATTGGACAACGGATCTTTTTTCTCGTAAACATTATCACAAAAATGGACCATATCCCGGTGACGTCCCTGTAGAGTCCAGATGGCATGATCCAGATTCCAGATCCTGCGGCCCAGATGGATACCGTCCAGAAATGAAAAATCCTTTCCTGTAACCGCTTTAAGATATCGGGGCTCGGCAATCCCTGTGGAACCGATTTTATCCGGCCGGTGGAGGTTGACGATATCCGGCCAGCGGATATCGCAAAAAAGCATGGACTGTTTCCAGAACCGTGTATAATATCGGTGCCAGGAAACCAGTTTGGCCATATGGTCGGAATAGATGTTCTTTTCGCTGAAATCCATCATGAGCATATCCCCTTCAAAGGGAACCATAATATCAGTAAAAATTTTTACCAGCTCTTTTGCAGAAGATTCAGGGTTGATGTTCTTTTGTTTTGCCCGGAAAACATCCCATTTGATCCAGTCAAATTCATGTTCATTGATATCCCGGTCTCCCAGCAGGGTTCCATACCCCCAGTAGACCTGGGCACGGGGTTCTTTATGAATGGGCAGGCCCCAATAAGGAAAGTGCAGCACACCGCTTTTCAGATCCTTTTCCATTCTTCCCCATTTTTTGGCCGCCCGCACAAATCCTGTGGAAACATCCTTGCCGAACTCGCTGGGATTGCCATTGCCGTCATTTCCATAGGCTGCCATTTTTACAAACTGTTCTATAAACCTTTCACTGCCATAGTCACTGAAATCCAGTGGACACGGCGGAATCTTTGCTGTTTCCAGATCTTCATTCTGCTGCAGCAGCCGAATATAGACCAGACCGTAGATCATCTCTGCTGCGTTAAGCCCATAAAGATTGATCAGCTCACAGGCTTTTCGGTGAATATCATTGGTTTTGGCATCCAGATAAAACAAAGCGCCTATGCAGGTCACTTCATTGCCAATGCCATCTTCGCTGATGGACCGGCATCCGGAATGACATCCCACACATCCCTTTGGCCGTTTGCCCTGTTTTTTTTCCGCTTTACCCCGCTCATGACTGGTACTTGGCGGGCTTTGAAATTGCCAGGCGCCCTCTATATGTTTCAGGTTCTCCAGGTCAAAGGCATAATTTTTTTTCTGCCACAGCCGTGTCTCAATCAGGGCTTTGGGATCATGAATTTTGACGTGACCTGTGCCGATAACGCTGATGGCCTTTAGATTTTTTGATCCCCATACCGCCCCGAAACCACCCTGACCCGCAGCCGAGCTGGCGTCATGAATCAGGCAGGCCATCCGGCTCAAATGCTCCCCTGCAGGACCGATAGCCAGAACTGCAGGGCGCTGGGTGGTTTGCCCTCCAGTGTCCCCGGCAGGCTGCATCCAGTCTCCATACCCACTTTCCCCTGCCATATATCCCCAGATGGTTTTCTGACATTTTTGAGTATCCATTCCCCACAGAGAAAGAGATTTACACGCCCGGATGGTGACGGTTTCGTTCCGGATATCAATCCAAACAGGCTCTGCTGCTTTTCCCTGGATCACCACCCCATCCCAGCCTGCAAATTTAAGCATGGGCGAAAAACGCCCCCCGAAATTGCTGCGGGTAAACCACCCGACAGGATAAGACTGAACCCCGATTCCCTGCACCTCTGTCCGGGCAGATGCCCCCGGAACAAGGGTTCCGGAAAAAGGGGAGGTCATGATGGTGACCACATTGGCCGGATCAAATCCGTCAATGGTTTTGTCCTTGACCAGATCAAAAAAGATAGCTGATCCCATGCCATGCCCCCCCATCCATTGCTCATATTTGCTGGTGGGTATGGTTGTAATTTTCTGACGGGTCAGATCCACCATTAATATTTTGCCGGTATAACCATTCATCAGGCAAGTCTCCTGTTCCTCTGTTTTCATTTATGCCTGTCTATCTCAACAGGCTGTTCAATTCCAACAATTCGGACCATATCTATCTGTTAAGTGGTGGGATAGCCAAGCCGTTCCCATGCAGGGCCCCTTAAATTGACCTTGTATCCTAAATCCCCCTTCTGAACGGGTATCGTCCGGGTAAATTGAATGGCACCCACAGGGCAGACTGCCACACACGCCTGCTTCCCATCAGGCCCTCCGCCTTTTTGATCCCAATGATATGGCGTATTGGCACACAGGTCGCATTTTCGGGCTTTCAATTCACTTTCATACCGATCATCTGCCGCCACTATCGGCCTGCTGGGAGTATAGGGACATGCCTCAACACAGGTACCACAGCCCACACACTTTGAGGCATCCACCATTCTGACATTTCCAAAATCCGCATTAACGGTTAACGCGTTTTCAGGACACTGCTCAACACAGATAGGATCAACACATTGCCGGCACTGTTCTATGGTCAGATCACCCGGAAATGCACCAAAGGGATTTTGAACCACCTGAATTCGTGAAAGAGAAAGACTTTCTATCCCCTCGTGAACCAGGGAGCAGGCCAACATGCAGGTGACACACCCCTGGCATTTTTTGATATCCACCAGAATATACCCATCTGAAGGTGGATATTTTGTTACCGACCCGGCAATGGCAAAGGGACTGTTGACCCCTGCAACCAGAATGACGGTTCCGGCAACCTTTAAAAAATCCCGTCTACTCACCGTCCGGGGCGGACGCTCTTTTTTGGAAAAAGCCATCAATTCACCTCGTGATGTTGAAAAAATGATTAGAAAAAAGTCGGACGACCAAGGATTAAAATGGTCATCCGACTTTTAAAAAACGCCGATATCTCTTCAAGCTTTCTATAGTTCAACCTTCAAAGCCATTGCCATTTTGGTGAGTATTTCAATTGGGGGCTGACCCGGAACACTGGTGGTAAAAACATAAATAACCTTGCCATTTTTATAGGCAGAAACACAGGCAGTATAAAGCATAACAGAACCCTGATATTTCCATTTTATCACGCTTGAATTGGCATCCATACCCGTCTCCAGTTTCACCATTTTGCTCTCAACAAGCTGGAAACGCTCTGAAGCAGGATAGTCTTTCTTGAAATCTGAAACGATCTGTGCCCCGATGTCCTTCAGGGCGACCCCCGCAGGAATGTCCTTAACCTTGATGGACAGGGTTGGCACTTTTTGAGCACCTTCTCTATACAGAACCTCATTCTCCCTGAGTTCATTTACAACAGAAAAAGTCTCGGCATGATATTTAATCGAAAACCCAAGCGTTTTATCTTCATAATACCCAGGCGTGGATATGATTGCGGATTCGGCGACAGCAGCTTTAGCATCTCCTTTGACCGGGGTTGCCCCCTGTTGCACACATCCTGTTAAAAACACCAAGCAAATCATGACCAGCGAAACTCCCCAATTGCAAATCATTTTCCTCATGATAAGATCTCCCCCTAAAAAAATACGTTAAAGTTTTACATACATACCATCTTCCAATTTGAAACAATATTTTCTAATACTGTTTCAAATATCATGCCAATATTTTTTTTGAAGAAATCTCAACTATTCAGTGAGTTATAATTTCAACTGATTGGTCAAGTTCGGCAAATTTGCTAAATATAAAAATTAATTTGATATTTAGCAAATTTGCCGAATGAGCGTTTCTGAAAATGATCACACAGCGCCTCTCCGCCCCCCACGAATTACCATGGCACTCTTTTTGCTTTTTTTAATATACTATATAATTGAGACGATCTTCCTCTCAATCAAATCTAAAAAAATTTTTAAGGAGAAATCCACATGAAAAAATTGCCATTTACCTTTTGTCTTATCATGCTGGTATCATTATTCGTATTTTCAGAAAATGCCATAGCTGGTAAAAAAGTAGTGGTTTTTTCTGCTTCCAGCAAAGCGCGGGCCAGTCAGGAGGTAGGCTACACCGAGATTTACAGTGGTATTAACGAAGGCTTTGCTCCGACGATTGGCGATATTACCTTAGAATATCAATGGCTTGAAATCGGAGCTCTTGCAGATGCCACGGCAAAAGAGGCTGCCGGAAAACTTGCCATCGCCCAGATCAAAGCGGTCAACCCGGATCTGGTCATCATCATTGGAGATGACAATCTTAGGTATGTCGGTCAGAATATAAAGGATATTCCTGTTGTGTTTGCATGGCTATTCTCCCCCATCGAAAGCTACAAAGGATTGCCCCAGAAAAACATTACCGGCATCATTCAAAAATTTTACACCATGGATGCCTGGGCACTCGCCCGAGAAATACTTGGAGCCAAAACCGTTTCCATGGTCAGTTCTGAAAACGACTTCATGATCAAGGCAAAAGAAACCATTCTTGCAAACGTTGATCCCATTGAAGCCGGAATCGGCATTCGATTTAAAGAAATGTATCTGGTCAAAACCTTCGAAGAATGGAAACAGGCCATCAACACCACTACTGAAGACTTTATCTATTTGGGCGATACCAGCCGGATTTTGAAAGACGGCAAAGAAATGAGCCGGACTGAAATTGTTTCATGGACAATGGCCAACGCCAAAAAGCCGGTGGTGGCATCGGCAGAATACGATGTGGCAGACGGGGCATTATTTTCCATAGTGACTTCCAACAAGACTTCTGGCAATAATGCTGCTAAAATTGCAATGGAAATACTGATAGATGGCACTTCTCCCGAGAATATCCCATATATGACCAATGCAAAAGGACGACTGGCAATTAATTCAATAACAGCCCAGAAATTAAACATTGAAATCCCCTATCGCGTGCTATCCTTGGCTGAAAAAATTTACGAATAAATACAAAAAGAGGTCCTGAATTCTTTCAGGACCTCTTTTAATTACTACTGAACTCTTTGGTGACCCGAAAAGACATACAGTCCATTTTTTCCATCCGCACAGACCAGTGTTATATTAAGACGTTGGGATAATTTCACTGCAAGAGCTGTCGGACGAGAGAGGGCTGCAATAATGGGAATTTTTGCCCGTGCTGCCTTCTGAACCAATTCGTAACTGATCCTGGACGACATAATCAACAATGCAGCCTCATGAAGCCTTTTATCCAGAAAAAGTTTTCCTACCACTTTATCAAGAGCATTATGCCTTCCCACATCTTCACCAGATGCAAGAAAATTTCCTTCACAACCGAACAAAACCGCACCATGGGAAGCACGGGTTCTATCTCTCAACGGCTGATGTGATGACAGTTGCGAAAGCTCAGATCGAATCAGATGCGAAGACATACTAACAGGGCTGACTACTTTAGAAATATGCGACACCATATCTTCAATCAACGCTTTACCACAGATCCCGCAACTGGTCTGACTGGTATATCCCTGCCTTAGCAGCAGGGTCTGCACCTTCTTCTTTCGTTCAGGAGTGACAGTAACCGTCACCACATTCACATCATCCTCACAATACGCTATACCACCGAAGTCATCGAGGGAATCCACTAAGCCTTCCCCAAGACAAAAACCCGCTGCATGCGCTATTTCATTGCCAGATGTCCGCATGATCACCGCATATGGGTTTCCCTGAACACGAATAGAGAGGGGTTCTTCTCCGATTAATTCAAGCAGACTCTCTTGTGTCTTTTTTTCTCTAATCCAGAGCGTTTGATGTGGCTGGCCTTCATTCATAATCATTATTCTTTTTTGCGCCGGATCGAAGCATTAACACAAAACAACAAATCTTTTCGCTTATTTTTTTTCAAATTTGGCTGCTTCCTCATCCCTTAATATTTTCCTAAGAATTTTCCCCACGGCCGATGTGGGCAGTGCTGATCGGAACTCCACCATCTTGGGAGCCTTATAGGCTGCCAGCTTCTGTCTGCAAAAATCAATGATTTCTTTTTCCGTTGCAGTTTCACCCGCCTTTAATACGACAAAAGCCTTTACGGTTTCGCCGCGGTATTCATCCTTTATCCCCACAGTCACAGCATCAGCGATTTTGGGATTCTGATAAAGCACCTCATCAACATCCCTTGGATAAATATTATACCCTCCGGCAATGATCATGTCTTTTTTACGATCCACGATATAAAGATACCCGTCTTCATCCATCCGTGCAATGTCACCGGTATAAAGCCATCCATCTTTAAGCTCTTCTGCTGTTTTTTCCGGATTATTCCAGTACTCTTTCATCACCAGTGGTCCTTTTATGACCAGCTCCCCCGGTTCTCCCAAAGGCACTTCTGTGGTGGCCGTTTCCAGGTCCATCAATTTTACATCCATCCCTGGAAAAGGGATACCGATGGAACCCACTTTCTTCAGCCCCAGACTAGGGTTGCCTGCCCCCATGGAAGTGGTTTCACTCATTCCCCACCCTTCACTGATAACAAATCCAATGTTCTGGGCCTGTTCAATCATTTCTGTTGGGATTGGTGCCCCGCCTGAATTGAGCAGGTTTATTTTTTTCCCCAGATCCATCGCTTTGGCTTTGGGATGATTGATGACCGCATTTATCATGGTGGGAACCGCCGGGAAAAATGTGATTTTATCCAATGACGCGATCAAATCCATGATCTGATCAATTTCAAACCGGGGCACCAGGATCATGGTGGCGCAATTGACCATGGACCAGTTCAGACTCAGAATATTGCCGTACACATGAAAAAAGGGCAATGCACAAAGCACATTGCGTTTTTCAATAGGCGCATACTGGATGGTTCCAGACCCCCAGTGAGTTGCTAAATATGAGGCTGCAATAATATTGGCATGAGTGAGCACCGCCCCTTTGGGAATCCCGGTAGTTCCACCGGTGAACTGAATCAAGGCCGGGTCTTCCTGGCGGATGTCTGCCCTTATCACCTTTGGATCTTTGCAATTTTCCAGCAGGGTGGAAAAATGGTGCCAATCTTCGGGCAGCTGCATGCTTTCCGGCGTACTTTTTTCCCCTCCCATGGAATCAAACACAGAGGCAGCGATCACCCGTGGAATATCAACGGCTTTGCAAACCTCTTTTATCACGGGAACACCCATGTCAAATGTCACAAAGGTGCCAACCTGAGTTAGCCGGACAAGAGCCGTCAGCTCGTCTGCCGTGTAGAGGGGATTAAAATTCACCACGATTGCCCCAAGGGTCAGCGCAGCATAGTAGGTAATGATATATTCGGGCATATTGGGAAGATGAATTCCCACCCGATCTCCTTTTTTCACACCCATCTGATCCAGAACCGTTGCCATGGCGATCACCTTCCCTCTCAATTCCCAGAAGGTAATTTCCTTGCCAAAATAGCTGATGGCTGCCTTGTCTGGAAAGGCATTGGCCGGAATACCGACCAGGTGGTGGACCGGAATACGGGGAAACCGGTACTCGCTTAAAACACTGTGATCATAATGCTGATGCCATATTCGCTCTTCCATTTTTCTCCGCCTTCTACTGTCCCGGAAGATCACCCTCCCGAGACAAGTTTTCTATGGGTTATTCAAACCGATTCACACCTTTTCAATCAACACACCCACGCCATTGCCAAAACCACCGCACAGGGTGGCGATACCGTATTTTTCATTGGGGAAATCAGTTTTCATGACATTGATAAGGGTTACGATCAGTCGGGCTCCGGATTCACCAAGGGGATGTCCCAGCGCCAGCGCCCCGCCCCATGTGTTCACCCTATCAAAGGGTGCATTGGCTTTATCAATCCCGGTTTGTCTGATACATGCAAGTGCCTGGGATGCAAAGGCTTCATTGATTTCATAGGTACCGATGTCTGCCGGGGTCAGACCGGTTTTCTCAAAGATCTTCTTGATTGCCAGCTCCGGTCCCATTCCCATAACCGTAGGATCATTTCCCACCTGGGTGCCGAATGCGTATTTGTATGTGTATGAAAGTCCCAGCTCATCTGCTTTTTCACGGCTGGCCAGCAGCAGACCTGCTGCTCCAACAGTCAGCGGAGAAGATGTGGCAGCAGTGACTCTTCCTTCTCCCTTGAACGGAGTTTTCATGGCTGCCATCTTTTCAGGCTCAAGGGTTTCCCGGATCCACTGATCCCGGTCGACGAGAAACTCTTTATCACCATCTTTTCCCATGATGGGCACGATTTCTTTTTTGAATTTACCTGCCTGGGTGGCGGCAAACGCTTTTTTATGGGAGTAAATGGCCATATTTTCCATATCCGCTCTGGAAATATCGTAGAGGGCAGCCACTTTTTCAGCGGTATAGCCCATGGGTATTTCAAAGGGGCTGTAGCGATCCCACAACTCATCCGGAATAACCATTCCTGATCCCATGGCCACTTTTTCCATATCCTCAGCTCCGCCGGCAATGACGAAATCCGCTTCACCTACCATGATGGCACGCGCCGCATCCATAAAGGCAATCATGCCGGATGGGCACTGATTTTGAACGGTCTGTGACGGAACGGTGTCTGGCAGACCATTGACCAGCCAGGCAATCCGGCCGATATCATTTTGCAGCCCGGACGGGTTGGCGGTTCCAATAATGACCACATCAATATCTTCGGGTTTGACTTTGGGATTTCTTTCAAAAAGGGCTTTATACACCGCACCGATGGTCTGGTGGGGGGTCACTTCCTTGAACCATCCTTTTTCAGCATGGGCTCTTGCATTGGCGGTTCGGACGCCGTCTATAATAACACATTCCTTCATTTCCATTGTATTATTCTCCTTTAAATTTGGGGATTCGTTTTTCAAAAAACGCCCTAAATCCTTCCTGACAATCCTTAGAGCTCCCTACGATTGCAGAATGGCGGCCTTCAGCCTCCCAACCCTTGTCCAACCCTTCGTATTCACCGGTGGACAATGCGTCCAGGACGCCGGCAACTGCCAGCGGGGGACGGATTGCCAGTTTTTCAGCCAGCGCCAGGGCATCGGCCATCAGATTTTCCGGTGTTGAAATCTGGTTGATCAGTCCGATTTCCAGTGCTTTTGCTGCATCAATGCGTTTGCTGAAAAGCATCATATCCAGCGCGCAGCTTTTGCCAACAATCCGGGCAAGATTCTGGGTGCCGCCCCATCCGGGAATAATGCCCAGATTAAGTTCAGTAAGCCCAATTTTATTTTTAACATGTTCTGCCATAATCCTGAAATGACAGCACATGGCAAGTTCAAGTCCTCCGCCCAGGGCAACCCCATTAATCGCTGCAATTACCGGTTTTTTAAACCGATCAATCCGTTTCCACAGGTCACGACCTATTCTACCAATCTCTGCACCATTGACAGCATCACTCACATCAAATCCGGCTGAAAAGCATTTTCCGGCACCGGTGAGAATCACCACCCGAACATCTTTATCCGTTTCAATTGCGTCAATGACCGCCTCAAATTGAGTCATGGTCTCAAGGTTCCAGGCATTTGCCGGGGGATGATCTATGGTAATCGTGGCAATATATTCATTTTTGTCCACATGGATATTTTCAAGGCGTTTAGGCAAGTTTATATCCCCCATTTTTAATCATGGCAGTGGGTTTAAAAATTTCTTTTTTGAACCGTTTTGCCAGATTTTCCAGACGACTGGTCAAATCCTCTGGAGTTGTGTTCTGCATCAGAGCAACCGGACCAAAGGGACTGCCAGTCGCATTAACAACAGCCAGATCAATATCTTCCAGGGCACATGCCCCCAGAGCAACAATCTTGGTGGCTTCATTCATATTGACCGCCACCATATCCATGGGGTCAAATTGGTCAGAGGCTTTATTAATGTCAATGGCAGGACGACCATTTGACCAATCAAAAATACCTTTACCGGTTTTTTTGCCCAAATGACCTGCTTCAACCTTTTTGCTTAAAAACGGACCAAACTTAAAATCCGGGTGGATAGCTTTTGCATAATATTCATTCCCGTGAAATGCCACATCCAGTCCTGCAAAATCCATGGTTTCATATGGTCCCATGGGAGAGCCCATTTTTCTGAAAACCGCATCTACCTCTTCGGGCTCAAAGGTTTTTTCATCCAAAAGGCAATTCAAGAGAACACCGCTGGGTGCCTGGACCCGATTCACAATAAATCCTGGAACATCCTTTTGGACCTTGACCGGGATTTTATTGTTTTTCACAACAAAATCATACCCAATCTGAAGAGTCTCGTCTGATGTTTTATCTCCCCGGATCACCTCCACCAGTTTCATGATGACTGCCGGGTTAAAATAATGCAGTCCCAGAACTTTTTCAGGCCGATTGGTCACTGCCGCAATCTGGGAGATGCTCATCGTAGAGGTGTTGGATGCAAAAATGGTGTGGGCCGGGGCGGCCTGATCCATTACCTGAAACGTCTCTTTTTTCAGGGTCATGATTTCGGGAATGGCTTCAATGACCAGATCCGCGTTACTCACAGACTCGGCCAGATCAACACAGGGAACCAGCATGCCGGCCCTGGCATTTTCCAGGATTGCGGCCGGGACTCGCCCCTTGGCAACAAGTTTTTCCAGACTATCATAGATACGTTTCACCCCACGATCCAAAAATTCCTGGGTCACATCCCTGAGATAAACCTTGTAGCCTGCCATCAAGGCGGTTTCTGCTATTCCATGTCCCATGTCACCGGCGCCGATGACTGCGATGATTTTAATGTCGTTTATTTCCATAATTTTTATCTCCTTAAATTTAAAATATTAAAATACTGTTATCGTTTAAAAAAATTCTCACAACAAACCAAATGTCCCGGATTTACTTCAACCATCCGGGGTGGTTGAACACTACATTCTTGCTGACACACATCACACCGGGGATGAAAAGCACAACCGACCGGCGGGTTAAGTGGGCTTGGCACTTCACCTTCCAAATGAACTGACTTGATATCTTCAGGATCTGCAACAGGGATTGATGCCAGCAACGCACGGGTATATGGATGTCTGGCATCCCTATAGAGTGTTTCACACGGCGCCAGTTCCACAAGATTTCCTAAATACATTACTCCGATATTTGTGCTGATATGTTCCACTACCGCCATATCATGGGAAATAATTAAATAGGTCAACCCCAACTTTTTTTGCAAATCAATGAGAAGGTTTAAAATCTGTGCCTGGATGGAAACATCCAGAGCAGACACGGGTTCATCCAGAATAATCACCTTGGGCTCAAGACTCAGCGCTCTTGCAATGGCTATTCTCTGACGCTGACCTCCGGAAAACTCATGGGGATAGGATTCAAGAGAATTTGGATCAAGCCCGACCAGATCCAAAAGCTCAGCCACCCGTTCACGGATCATTTTTTTAGATCCGACTTTATGCACAATCAGCGGTTCTCCAATAATCTGTTTCACTTTTTTTCGGGGATTAAGTGAGCGGAAAGGATCCTGGAAAACAGCCTGGATATTTCTTCTGAAGTGAAACCAGGCCTTTTTATCAAACCTGGTAATGTCTTCTCCTTCAAAACAAATCCTGCCATGGGTGGGCTCCAGCAAACCCAGAAGCATATTGGCCAGAGTGGATTTCCCGCACCCGGATTCCCCCACAAGACCAAATGTTTCACCGCGATTAATATTAAAACTCACCCCGTCAACTGCCTTGACCTGACCTATGTTTTTTTTAAGAAAGGCACCTTTGGTAACAGAGAAATATTTTTTAAGATTACTCACTGATATTATAGCTGAATTTTTCATATTTTTTGTTTTCATAATTTTTTTAGGCAAACAACCAGCATGCAACCTTGTGGCGCCCTCCTAAATCAGTTTCAGGTGGATATTGCTGAAAACATTTTTCATAAGCTTTCTCACAGCGGGGAGCAAATCTGCAACCTTTGGGCGGATTCAAAAGGCTCGGCGGCTGTCCCGTAATAGAATATAGACGATCCGTTTTCCGGCCAAGCACCGGCACTGATCTGATTAATCCGACTGAATAAGGGTGAGCCGGTTTTTTAAAAAATGTATTGATCGGCGCTTTTTCAACTATCCTGCCTGCGTACATTACCACCACCCGGGAACATATCTGGGCAATGGAGGCCAGATCGTGCGTAATCAAAATTATAGAGGCTTTGGTTTCTTTTTGCACATCTTTCATCAGTCCCAGTACCTGGGCGGCAATGGTCACATCTAAAGCGGTTGTCGGTTCATCGGCAATCAGCAGCTCCGGATTATTGGCAATCCCCATGGCAATCAGCGCCCGCTGGGACATTCCCCCGGAAAACTGAAAAGGATAATCATTGATTCGACTTTCCGGCGCAGGCACCTTGACTCTTTTGAGCAGAGCAATACACCGGTCTTTAAGTGAGGTGGAAACCGTTTTGGTATTATGGTATTTCAAAGTTTCACTCAGTTGATACCCCACCTTAAGCAAGGGATTCATTGCCACCATGGGATCCTGCATAATCATGGAAAGTCTGTCACCGCGCAGCTGCCGCATATCTTCTTTGGTTTTTTCCAGCAGATTCTCACCTTTAAACCAGACTTTGCCGCCGGTAATCTTTCCTGCTGGCTGGGGCAGAACCTGCATAATGGAAAGAGAAATCGTACTTTTCCCGCTCCCAGACTCCCCCACCAAACCTACAGTCTCACCGTATTCAATGGTGAGATCTACACCATCCACAGCCTTGATCTCTCCTTTTTTGGTAAAGAACGAGGTCTGCAGATTTTCAATTTTGAGTAACTCTTTTTTATTTGTATTCATAATCACCGTAATTTTTGTTTGGGATCCAGGACAGTGCGGAGCCAGTCCCCGGTCAGGTTGAATCCAAGAACAGCAATAATAATGGCGATCCCCGGAAAAGTAACCAGCCACCATGCATAGGAGATGTATTGCCGTCCTTCAGCCAGCATAAGTCCCCAGTCGCAAGAGGGCGGCTGTGTACCCAGGCCCAGAAAACTCATGGAAGCCGTCATCACAATAATGCCGCCAACCTCGATGGTTGCCATAATAATGATCGTATTCACTATATTGGGAAAGATATGGGAAAACATGATCCGTAAATTACTGCACCCCGCTACCTTTGCAAGCTTGATAAAATCGCGTTCTTTAATGCTTAGACACTCTCCCCGGACAATACGGGCGTAACTGGGCCACCCCATGATACCAAAGGTAATGATAATGGTCTTGGCACTGGGCCCGTTTATACTTGCAAGCATGAACAAAACAATGATTCCCGGCAGCGAAGACCATAAATCCGCCAGACGCATGATAAACATATCTGTTCGGCCGCCAAAAAAACCGGATATCAATCCCAGAAAAATCCCCAGAGAGCCATAAAAGCCAATGCAGCCGACACTGATAAGGAAAGAAATTCTGGATCCGTGAATCAAACGGCTTAAAACGTCACGCCCCAGCATGTCTGTTCCCAGTAAATATTCAAAGCTACCGTCCACAGACCAGAACGGCGGCAGGGTCGCATTCATGAGTTCACCCGCATAAGGGTCATGGGGGGCAATAAACTCTGCAAAGAAAACGCAGGAAAAGAAAATCACCAGACATGCCAATCCAATATACGGCAATTTTGCGCCCATTGCTTTTTGTGTATTTATACCTGTATTAGACAACCTAAATTCATCTCCCCGAAAAAACTATTTCACTGATAAGGATTATTCACTGCTGTTCTATTGAAACCGAATCCTAGGATCAATATATGCATAGATAATGTCCATAATTAAATATACTGTTGTGACAATCATGGTTAGAAATATTACATAGACCTGCACAACGGGATAATCCCTGGTAAAAAAGGATTCCATTACCAGACGACCAATTCCGGGCCAGGAAAAAATCATTTCCACAATAACGGAACCTAAAATCATTAACGAAAATATACCCGTGATGACTGTCACGAGAGTGAGACTGGCATTTTTAAATGCATGGATTAAAATAACATTTTTTTCAGGCACTCCTTTGATACGGGCCATTACCACATAGTCACTTTTTAATGCATCCAGCATGGCTGACCGGCTCAGACGGGTAATGAGTGCAATGGGGTAAAGACTTAAACAAATAGTGGGCATGATATAGTGCCAGAGTGTCCCCTTTCCGGAGATGGGCAGCCACTCCAGAGTAACTCCAAAAAGCATGATCAACATGATTCCCACCCAGAAGCTTGGCAATGACATGCCAGCCAGGGCAAAAAACCGTCCTAACCGGTCAATCACAGAGTCGGGTTTCACTGCGGAAAAAATACCCACAACAAGACCACTCCCCACGGAGAAAATAAAAGCCAGCAGGCCCAACTCAATCGTTGCCGGAAGCCGTGAAAAAAAGACCGCAGCAGCTGGCTCTGAATACCTGAATGACTCGCCAAAATCGCCATGGACAACGTTTTTCATATAATTTAAATATTGAATCCCAAGGGGCTTGTCCAAACCAAATTTCTCGGTCAACATTTTGACATCTTTTATGGTCGCGTTTGGTGGCAACATAATGGAAACAGGATCTGCGGCCCCCATACGAAAGACAAAAAATACAATAGTGAGAACCAAAAAAATTGTTACCATGGCGATAAACACCCGTTTAGCTATAAATCCCAGCATATCCTTCCCTTGATTCCTTTTTGATTTTTAGTAAGCATATCATCTGTTCTTAAGCTATTTAATAATCTTAATATTTTGGAAATTGTTCGGATAAACTTCATTGGGTGTCCAGTTATACTCTATTTTGCTCCGCATGGCATAAATCAAATCAAGCCCAAACAAAACAATACTCCCAGGATCATCCACCCATATTTTATGAATTTTGGCCAAGAGTTCTTTCCGCTTTTCAGCATTCATTTCCCGGCCCTGGGCTGTGATCAAACGATCCAATTCATCCTTGTTGTAACGATTAGGGTAAGATGCATAAAGGCCTTTGCTGTGAAGGGTCAGTTGCATTCTAATACTCGGGTCTCGAGCGCCGCCCCAGGTATACATACCCATGGCGCCATACCGTTTGTCCTGTTTTTTGGCATAAGTTGCCATGGTTCCCACGTCTAATTTCTGTAATCTGATGGTGACGCCGATATCTTTAAGATATTTTTGAATACTGGCGGCTACCAATGATGAATTTGGGATGTCCGCAGCATAAGATATGGTCAATGGTGTGCCGGGCGCATATCCAGATTCGCTTAAAAAAACTTTTGCTTTTTCAGGGTTAAAGTCCCATTGGATGTCGGGGTCATACCCCAATTCAGCTACACTGGCATACATATAAAGAGGATACCCTTTTCCCAGAAAAATTTTATCCACCATTTCCTGCCGGTTGATGGCATAATTCATAGCGTACTTGAATTTTGCATTTTTCATCAAAGGTTCAATTGCCGGCCTGATGGATATACCAATCAGACTAGGGACCTTGTTTGTACTTTTTATTTTGATCTTTTTATTTTTTTCAAGGCGCCGGAGCTGGTGAGGCATGATTTCATAGACAAGATCCAGTTCTCCGGTTTCAAGCATGGCCAGCCGGGACATATCATCAGGAATTACCAAAAAAGAGAGGGTACCAAAATCCACAGTACCCGCATAATGGTTGTTGGCGGCCTTCAAGGTAAGGGACTCTCCAATTTTGTGCTCAACAAATTGAAAAGGACCACTACCCACTGGTTTTTTATTAAACTCTTCCGGTCCAACTCGTTCAAAATATTTTTTTGAACAGATACCCACCCACATCAGCTCTTTCCAGGGTGCATAGGGTTCCCAGAATTGAAAGGTCAGGGTATGATCGTCAATAACTGTAATCTTTTCTATCTCATCCAATAGCCCTGCCATCAAATTCCCATTGGCCGGGTTAACGCATTGTTCATAGGTGAATTTAACATCATCAGCTGTCACCGGGTCGCCGGTGTGAAATATTGATCCTTCTTTCATAACGATGCGCAGCGTTTTCCCACTTTCCAGGACTTCAATGGATTTCGCAAGAGAAGGTATTCGATCGCCTGTTACAGGATCAGAAGCCATAAGTGCTTCATGCATAGGTAAAATAACAGGGATATCATTCCCCAGCTTCATCTGGATCATGCTTGCAGTTGAAGGATCATAGCGCACCCCTACTTTGACAGTGTCATCCGGGCCAGCCCAGACGGCACTTGATATCAAAAGCAATGCAATAAATATTATACTAAGAATTTTCCACGACTCAACCTTGTTTTTATACATGAGTACCCCTCCAAAAAATTTAAACTCTATTAATATTTTTTGACTTCATGCCTTTGGTTGATACAAGTATCATGCCAATGGCAAAATAAAAAAAACGGTCTGAATTTAACTTGTTACGTGTTTATTAAATATATCGCACTGGAATATTTATTGAAATATCAAATTTTTATTTGATACTTAATAAAATAACCATTTTCGCAGGAGAGTATCACATTCCATTTTATTAAATGCTTTATGATATCATGCTTCACAATATGCCTATATAGAACGACTATAAAAAGACCGGAATCTTTTGTATTACAAACTTATTTTTTCATAACCATTGCAAATATTTTTATTACCGTGTTTAATAAAAATAAATCACCATTCAGAACGACGATGCGATGATCAAAAAAAATCGTATAAAAAAAGGATCTTAAAATCAAAGAAAGGTTCTCCCTTTGAATGATTCAATGAACTCAACTATTCTGGTTGTTGATGATTCAGGTTTCATCAGAACCAATGTTAAAAAAGCACTGGAGACTCAAGGTCTGAACGTCTTTACTGCCAAGGATGGTGTTGAAGCGCTTGATATCCTTACCCGCCCGGAAGCGCCTGAAATAGACATTGTCCTAACGGACCTGAATATGCCAAATATGGACGGGGAACAGTTGTGCAGACATATCAAAGCCAATGCAAAATTCAAATCCCTGCCGGTTATTTTTCTGACATCCCAGACCAACCAGCAGACAGAATCTCTTATTTTTGAGGCAGGTGCCAGCGATTTTATCGCTAAACCCTTTATTAAAGAATTACTGGTTGCAAGAATCTCTGTTCATCTTCAAAGCCAGGTATCAAAAAAATACCTGGAAAAACAAATTGAAAAACAGACTCTGTATCTAAAACAGGCAAAAGAGGATGCTGAGGCTGCCAATATTACCAAAAGCGCATTTCTGGCAAATTATTTAAATCCTTTTCTCAGGTGGATGCTCCCGCCACACGAAAATATGGCGGAACCGGTCTTGGCCTGACCATTTCCAAGCAGCTGGCTGAACTGATGATTGGGCAAATCGGTATTGAAAGTACCCCGGGCAAAGGTTCCACTTTCTGGTTTACCGCCTGTTTTAAAAAACAGGCAGAGATCCATTCCAAGCCGATAAAAATTCCGGATGAGATCAAATCTTCAAAATGTCTTGTCGTCGATGACAATGATTCCTGCAGAAAAGCGATGACATTACATCTTTCTTCTTTTGGATGTCAGGCAGCCAGCGCTCAGAATGAAACAATGGCGATGGAAAAACTGGTTGATGCCCAGCAATCCAATACCCCGTTTAATATCATCTTTATTGATATGGAAATGCCGGGAACAGACGGAGTAAAACTGGCCAAAATTGTTAAAGACAATTCTGCCATTAAAGGTGCTTCACTATTGCTGATGACGTATACCGGGAAACGCCTGGATAATACCACATTGGAAAAACTTGGATTTCGTTCCCAGATTGCAAAGCCGGTTTACCGTGCCCATGTACTGGATTGCATAAAAACTCTATACGGTATCCAGCCAGATCAACATCAGATTGACAGCCGGTTTGGTTTAGAAGAACCCAAGAGCAAAGCAGAGCAAATCGAAAACCATTTAAAAATTCTTCTGGCAGAAGACAATAAAATGAACCAGAAAGTGGCTGTGAACATGCTTAAAAAACTGGGCCATACGATTTCCATTGCACAAAATGGTCAGGAGGCTGTTGATTTCTTTAAAAAACAGGACTTTGACCTGGTATTGATGGATGGGCAGATGCCGGTAATGGACGGACTTGAAGCCACCCAGGTTATTCGAAAACTTGAAAAAGAACAAAAAAATGCATCGTTTCATATCCCTATTATCGCTTTGACAGCCAATGCCATGAAAGGTGACAGGGAAAGGTTCATAGAGTCAGAGATAGATGACTACATCACCAAACCCATAAAAAGAAAAAATCTTGAAAATGCCATCATTAAATGTTCGTCAAAGGATTTCATTGTCCGCTATTCAGTAAAAAATCTTTTCATGAAATTTTTGCTGGTGGACGATGAATTTGACTCCCGTAAAAAAACCCAGAAAATGCTGACCCAGTACGGTGAGTGCCATGTGGCGGTTAACGGACTGGAAGCGCTCAACGCCTTTGTAATTGCGCATAAGGAAAATGATCCGTATAATCTGATCTTTCTGGATTGCGAAATGCCCAATTTTGATGGTTTCCAGGTGCAGCAGAAAATCCGGCAATGGGAAACTTCAAAAAACATCAATGATCCGGACCGCGTCAAAATTGTGTTACTCACATCAAAAGGCACTCAAAAAAAAGTCATCTTTAAAACTAAAACCCGGAATTGAAACCTATATGTTAAAACCGGTGAATCAGGACAAACTCTCTTATGCTTTTAAGCAGGTCAATTATCTATAAAACGGCTGTTCTTGATTAATTTTACCATCCTGTCTTTTTGTTAACCCTCTATTTTGACAATATGTTTTTGTTCTGCATCTCTTTCAGAACAAATTCGGTGTCTGTAAGAAAAAACCCTTAAAAAATTTCTTAAGCGTTCTATAAATACTCTTTATAAATTTTTTATGTATATTTTTAGAAGATTTCCCGGCTATTGCCAAAACAAAAAAAGATGCCTATTTTGTCGGGTTAATTATGAAACTGCTTTATCCATATCTGAAAAAGAACCGGTACAAAATACTGGCAGGTCTTGTGGCCATGATCCTTGTGGATCTGGCCCAGCTTGCTGTGCCCCAGATTATCAGGCAGGTCATTGATACCATAAGTGCAGGCGGGCTTAACCGTGAGACCCTTTTTATGCAGTGCATGCTGATCATTGGCCTGGGCTTTATCATGGCGGTCTTAAGATATTTCTGGCGAACGCTTCTCATGGGCAGTGCCAGAGATGTCGAAAAAGGCATCAGGGATGATCTGTTCGGCCATATTCTGAATCTTGATGCCCCGTATTACGACAAGACCAAAACCGGCGATATCATGGCCCATGCCACAAGTGACATCAACCATGTGAGAATGGCATTCAGCTTTGGCCTGATCGCTCTGATGGATACCTTTCTGCTTGGGGGCAGCGCCATTGCCATCATGATGTGGACCTCTCCCAAACTGACCGCATTTGCCCTGATCCCCATGCCGTTTCTAATTATTGTGATTAAAATTCTGGGAGGGAAAATGCACCTTTTGCACAAGACTGCCCAGGAATCTTTTTCTCAACTCACTGAGCTGGTCAGGGAAAATTTTTTCGGCATCCGCATTATTAAAGTTTTCAATTTTGAATCCCTTGTGGGAGATACGGTTAAAACAGCATCAACCGATTATTTCTCAAAAAACCTCAGGCGCGCCATTGTATCCGCCTTTCTCCAGCCGATGATGGGGTTGTTTTTTAACCTGTCCACTTTAATTGTCCTGTTTTACGGCGGATACCTGACCATGAATCAGATGATTTCCCCCGGCGATCTGGTGGCCTTTCTTCAATATTTAGGTATTCTGGCCTGGCCCATCATTGCCATCGGCTGGATGACCAATTTGTTCCAGCGGGGTCTGTCATCTCTCAAAAGAATCAACAGTCTTTTGGATGCTGTGCCTGATGTCAGATCCGCACAGAATCCGGTCTGTGTTTCACTGAAAAACAAGGATATAAGGCTGAACCATATTCATTTTTCCTATGATGAACACAACCCCGTTCTTTCTGATATCACCCTTGAAATCCCCAATGGCAGCCGAATCGGCATCACAGGCCCCCCGGGTTCCGGAAAAACATCTTTGATCCAGTTGATTCCCCGGCTGTACAACCTGAATTCCGGAACAATTTATTCAGGAGAACATGATATTGCCCGGATGGACCTGAACCACTTAAGGGGGCAGATTGCACTCATGCCCCAGGAATCCTTTCTTTTTTCCGGCACCATTAAGGAAAATATCCTTTTAGGACAGGATATTGAAAAAAATATGCTGGATCAGGTGATTGATGTCTGCTGTTTGAAACAGACACTTGAAAAAATGCCCGAAGGTATTCATACGGTTGTGGGCGAAAGAGGGATAACACTGTCCGGCGGACAAAAACAGCGGATTGCACTGGCACGGACATTAATACTGAACCGCCCCGTGATTATCCTGGATGATCCCATCAGCCAGGTGGACACACACACTGCATCAGAAATGATTTCAAAATTCAACCAGATGAACATAAATAAAACCGTTATTATTGTTTCACACAGAATTTCAGCACTTTCCGGCTGTGACCGGATTTATGTTTTAAACAAGGGCCGGATTGATCAATCCGGCACCCATGAGGACCTGATCCGAACCAGTGTTTTTTACAAAAAAGCCTATCATGTCCAGCAGTTTGAGGAGGAAGACCATGCCTGAGCACTCCTCTGAACAGCCCATGGAAGAAAAACAGATCAAGCTTAAAGACCTGACGCTTGTAAAGGCATTATGGCCCTTTATCCGGCCATATTTCTGGATGTTATGCATTTCCACCCTGCTGGTTTTCATGGTGACCGCCCTTGAACTGATGATCCCCCTGCTGAGCCAGAAAGCCTTTGACGGATTTATTATTCCGGTATCTGAACACACCGGCGCAACTCTTTTGGGGTTTGAATTCAATACTTTTTCCAGTTTTTGTATTTTTTTTACCGGCATCATTATTTTAAATTTTATATTTGAATTTGTTCAATCGCTTTTCATGGAATACACGGGCCAGAAAATCATACTTCACATCCGGCACAAACTGTTCTCCCATATGACCTTTCTTCCGGTGGCATATTTTGACAAAAATTCAAGCGGCCGGCTGGTCTCCCGGGTTGCCGGAGACATTGAGAATATGAACGAAATGTTCACCAGTATCCTGGTCTTCATATTCAAGGATCTGGTTCTGATGATGGGAATACTGGTCATTCTGTTTAATATGAATGCCGAATTGACCTTTTATCAGTCGCTCCTGGTGCCTGTTATCTTTATCAGCATTGCTGTTTTTTCACAAATTCTGAGAAATGCGTTCCGAACCATTCGCCAGAAGCTTGCGGAAATCAACCACAGTTTTTCCGAAGCCATCACCGGCATAAAGATTGTGCAGACAACCACCAGCCAGAACCGGTTTCTTGAACGATTCAAAACCCTGAATTTTGAGCATTTCAAGGCAGCTTTTTTCCAGATTAAAATTTTTGCTGTGTTTATGCCGTTTATCGGTTTTCTCGGGGTTGTCAGTGTGGCCATCATTATCTGGGTCGGCAGTTTCAAGGTAACAAGCCATGTGTTAACCCTGGGCGAGCTGGTGGCTTTTTTAACCTATATGAAATTATTTTTCAGACCGTTAAGAGACCTGTCTGAAAAATTCAATCTGCTCCAGAATGCCCTGGCCTCTGCCGAACGCGTGATTGCCATATTCAGAACAGACCAGGCAATGCTGCGAACCAGCCAGAAAAGACACCTGCTTGACGCCATTTGGGATATCCGGTTTGACAAGGTCCATTTTTCCTACGACCCCAAAAAACCGGTCTTAAAAGATATTTCCTTTTTTCTGCCCAAGGGAAATTCCATCGGCATTGTGGGCAGGACAGGGTCTGGAAAAAGCTCCATCATCAACCTGATCACCGGATTTTATACCCAGGACAAAGGCAACATACGAATCAATCATATGGATTACGGTTCAATCAATATTGAAGATATCAGAAGCAAAACAGCGCTGGTCATGCAGGACCCTGTCCTGTTTTCAGGAACGGTCCGCAGCAATATACAGCCCATGGGCACAAAGCCAGGGGACAAAATACTTGAACAGGCGCTGTATGACGCAAACTGCGATTTTCTGTTTGAAAAATTCAATGGCCTTGATACCCGGATCAGAGAAAACGGCCGGCCCCTGTCCAGCGGAGAAAAGCAACTGGTCTGTATTGCACGGGCGTTTGCCTTTAACCCGGATTTGATTATTTTTGATGAGGCCACATCCTATATGGATTCACAATCTGAGCAGAAAATTCATGATGCCATGAAAAAACTCATGAAAGGACGGCTGGCCATTATCATTGCCCATCGTCTGTCCACTGTAAAAGACTGCGATGCGATCATCCTGCTCAAAGATGGCCGGATAAAAGAACAGGGCGCTCACCGGGATCTGGTCAGATTAAAGGGGGATTATTATCATCTTCTGAAAAAAGAAAAATTGCGAATGTCTTGACTTAAGACCGTGTTTTTATAAAAATACCAGACAGGATTTCTCTTCTATATCCTTTTTTTATTCAAAAAGAAAAATTAGAAAGGACAACGATGAATACGCCAGATACCACCCTCATGATTTTAGAAAAATTATGCACACAGGTTTTTAAAAGCAAGTCCCCTGTGTATTTTGTTCTGGACCGGTCCGGCCATGTTCAAAGCCGGGGAGGACATCTGTCCGGCCACAATATTGCCCAGCCCAAAGACGCCTGTGTTCACATCTGCAAACTGTTTGATTTCATGGAAGGCATATTGCCCCTTAAAGGCAAGTCAATGGATTTTTCCGGTTTGCATATGCCGTCGGATTCCAGCCTGTCCGAAATTGATGCCCATTTGTTTAAAACCGATGACGGATATGGCTTGATTATCTGGAAAACCAGGAATGACACCGAAAAGGCCAGGGAAAACATCTTTTTGTCAACACTTTTCCAATCCCTGAACTTCGCTGTTCTGGAAATGGATCATCAGGGCCACTTTGTCCTTATCGGTACGCCGCCTGCCTGGATTGAACAGCTCCCCCAGTCCAGCCGGAAACTCAAAGGAAAAACCGAGAAAGAAGATGTTTTCAGCTTTCTGGGAAATTTTATTCAGGATGTAAAATCAAGATGGGACTCAAATCCCCAGGACAGTTTTAAAACCGGTATCTGGACTGTCAAGGACAACTCGGATCAGGAACTGCTCTTTGAGGCAACCGCGGTGAATGTTCAGGGCAGAAAACTGCTGATCATTTCCCATGATATCTGTCACCCGGATACGGAAAAATCTTTTATTCAGAAAACTGCTCTGAAATAACCCGGTTCGATAACCGTATTAATGCACCCGCCTTCTGTGGGCCGGCCACATGCACGGATATGTTTGAACCGTTAAGGTATTTTGATATTTCCGCCACAGCTTTTTGAGGACAGTTGTTTTCTTCGCTCAAATGGGCCAGAATCACATGTTGCAGCCGGTCTGTCAGAAGTTCAGCCAGCAGCTCGCCTGTATCCATATTGGACAGATGACCGGTCCGGCCTTTTATTCTCTGTTTAAGATGCCAGGGGTACGAGCCGTTCATCAGCATCTGAAGATCATGATTGGATTCAAGATATAAAACGCAACAGTCTTTTAAATGTGTTTTTACCAGGTGGGTCGCAATGCCCAGATCTGTTGCGATGCCAATCTTGTATGTCTCATATTCAAATGTTATCCCTGCCGGATCAACCGCATCATGGGAAATGGAAAATGGGGACACCAGAATCTGATCCATCAAAAACGGTTTTCCACATTCAAAAAAACACAGATTGTCAATTTTTCCAAGCCCGGAACAGGCTTCATATGTTTTAGGCGATATATGGACCGGCAGATTATATCTGCGGCTTAAGACACCGGCACCCCGGATATGATCCGTATGCTCATGGGTGATGATAATGGCACTCAGGCATCCGGGATCAACATCAATACTTTCCAGCCGCCGTTCAATTTCAACCCCTGAAAGTCCTGCATCCACAAGGATGCAGGTATCATCAAAAGATACAAACAGGCTGTTCCCCTTGCTTCCGCTGGCAAGGGGACAGACCCGAATGGATTTATTTTTCATCTTCCAGTACAGCTTTATAGCTCAGTTTAATTTTGCCATCCCGTGTCACATCCAGAACCTTGACTTTAATTGTGTCCCCTTCATTCACCACGTCAGTGACTTTTTTGACCCGGTGGGTTGCCAGCTCAGAGATATGCACAAGGCCATCTGTTCCCTGCTTGATATTGACAAAGGCACCAAAATCCGTAATTTTCACGACCTTGCCTTCATAGATCGCACCCACTTCAGGGTCAAGGGCAATATCGGACACCAGTCTAAGTGCGTGGGCGGCATCTTCTTCATTTTCTGCTGCAATCTTGACAATACCATCATCATTGACTTCAATGACCGTATTGGTATCTGCCTGAAGCTGACGGATCACTTTGCCGCCAGGACCGATAATATCCCGGATCTTATCAGAATTAATTTTAATGCTGACAATCTTGGGTGCCCGGGGGGACACTTCCGCTCTCGAGGTTTTCAATGTTTCAAGCATTTTATTCAAAATATGAATCCGGCCTTCTTTGGCCTGATTCAATGCTTTTTCCATGATATCTTTTGACAGCTCATTTATTTTGATATCCATCTGGAGTGCGGTAATGCCATCCGCAGTGCCGCACACTTTAAAATCCATATCACCGAAATGATCCTCATCACCAAGGATGTCTGAAAGCACAGCAATCTTATCCCCTTCTTTGACAAGTCCCATGGCAATACCGGATACCGGCTCCTTGATAGGAACCCCGCCATCCATCAGGGATAAAATCCCGGAACACACCGTGCCCATGGAAGAGCTTCCGTTAGACTCCATAACCTCACCCACCAGACGGATGGTATATTCAAAAGCCTCTTTATCGGGCAGAACCCGTTCAATGGCCCGGGATGCCAGGTTGCCATGACCGATGTCTCTCCGGCTGGGGCCACCGGCCCGTCGGACTTCACCCACGGAAAAAGCAGGGAAATTATAATGCAGCATGAACGATCGGGTTTCATTTCCCATAAGCGTTTCAACCCGCTGCTCATCCATACCGGCACCAAGGGTCAGAACGCCCATCACCTGGGTTTCGCCGCGGGTAAACAATGCAGACCCGTGAGTTCGGGGAAGAATCCCCACTTCACAGTCAATCTGTCGGATTTCATCAAAGGCACGACCGTCGATGCGCCTGTCTTCCTTTAAAACAATATCCCGGCTCACTTTTTTCACAGTTTTGCTGAACACTTCTTTAATTTCATTTTTCTGATCCGGATACTCTTTAGAAAAATGCTCAACCACGGTTTCTTTGAGCTCACTCAACGCATTCTGACGCTCAATTTTTGTCTTGATCTGAACCCGGGTATAAATCTGCTGTGTTGAAAATTCAATCACTTTGGCCGCCAGTTCTTCATCCCTTAACGGCTGAACAAATGCTCTTTTTTCCTTTCCCAACGCTTCTTTGAGCTGAATCTGCAGATCGATCATGGGCTGCATGGCCTGATGACCGAAAAAAATGGCATCCAGCATATCTTTTTCAGAAACAATATTGGCGCCGCCTTCCACCATGACCACACCGGTTTTTGATCCGGCAACGGTCAGATCAATATCACTTTCCTTCATTTCTTCTATGCCTGGATTGACCACAAACTGCCCGTTGATTCTGCCCACTTTAACACCGGCAATCGGACCGTTAAACGGGATGTCAGAAATCTGAAGTGCGGCAGATGCTCCCACAATAGCAAGGGTATCGGGTTCATTGTCTTTATCCATGGAAAGCACAGTGGCAATCACCTGGGTTTCAAAATTATAATTGTCCTCGAACAACGGACGGATCGGCCTGTCAATCAGCCGTGCGGTCAGGGTTTCCTTCTCAGACGGCCGGCCGATTTCACGCCGGAAATAATTGCCCGGAATTCTGCCTGCCGCATAAATCTTTTCCTGATATTCCACAGTCAGGGGAAGAAAATTTGCATCTTCCTTTGCGTCTTTCGAAGCCGTCGCTGTCACCAGCACCATTGTTTCGCCATGGGTTACAATAACAGAACCTGACGCCTGCTTGGCAATTTTCCCGCTACTGATGGAAAACTCTTTTCCATTAATCATTGTTGTAAATGTCTTTTCCATTTTTTCTCCTAATAATTAGAAGGGCAGCAAATTCTAAGGAAATTTGATCAAGAATAATAAACCCGCACATGTGCCATCAAATTTTTATTTAATGGTACATGTGCGAACTTATTGAAAAAATCTCCATAAACCTGCTGCCCGGTTAAAAAAACAAAGCCGATTTTTGACCGTAATTCTGTCAAAAACCGGCTCTCACTCATTTTTTATCTTCTAAGCCCGAGTCTTTCAATCAAAGAACGGTACCTGTTGATATCTTTTTTCTTCACATAATCCAGAAGACTTCTGCGTCTTCCAACAAGAATCAAAAGACCCCGGCGTGAATGATGATCTTTTTTGTGCATCTTCAAATGATCTGTAAGATAGGTGATACGGTGGGTTAAAATTGCAACCTGAACCTCTGGTGAACCTGTGTCTGAATCGTGGAGCTTGAATTGTTCAATCATCTCCTCTTTATTTTCTGCTAATAAAACCACTTTAAAACTCCTTATATTGGAATAAAAAATCAGGGTATGTCTTTTGTTATCTGTTTTATTATAATGCCTTATCCGATATTCCATTCAGAAAAAGACCTAAAAAATCAGATCACCATACCACAACAAACATGAATAGCCCTTCTTAAATATCAGTTAAACCGCAAAAACACAAGAATAATTAATCCGGTGCTGATCATTATCCAATTCAACAATGGCCACAAGCGCATTGTCCATATCCAGCAATTTCAAGGGCTGGCCCGGTTCCGGGATTTTTCCGTGCAGATCTTTTTCTGATACCCTTTGACCGTATTTAATTTTTTGCATCACGGTGTCATCCACAATGATGGCCGGTAAAAACGGCAGGCATTCCGACAGCGGAATCATTAACTCTTCTGCAGCGTCCCTGCCTTCAGCCTCGATTTTTTCCAACCCTACAGCATGGTCAAGATCAAACTGACTGGACCCTGTCCTGCATAATTTTGACAGATGTGCACCGCAGCCCAGTTTTTTGCCGATATCAAAAGCCAGGCTCCGGATATAGGTTCCGGCGGAACAATACACCTCAATATTTACATGGGGCAATTCAATGGATAAAATATCAATACTGAAAATTTCAATGGTCCGGGGGGGCTTTTGTATTTTTATCCCCTGGCGGGCCAGCTTGTACAAGGGCTGACCATTATGCTTCAATGCAGAAAAACTGGGTGCCAGTTGCTCCTGGATTCCCCCAAAAGACACAATGGCCTGTTTGATTGCTGTTTTTGTCAGCGATGCCATCACATCGTCAGCAGCCTGATATTCGATTTTGCCGGTCAGATCATGGGTGTCGGTTTCAATACCCAGACGCAGCTGCGCTGTATATCGTTTATGCCCCCCGAGAAAATATCCGGAAATTCGTGTTGCCTGATTGACTGCACACAATAAAAGGCCTGTTGCAAAGGGATCCAGGGTTCCGGTGTGTCCGGCCTTTTTTGCTTTTAAAAGTCTTTTGATCCGGCTGACAACAGCAGCCGAAGAGATCCCTTCCGGCTTATGGACTGCAATAATACCGCTTTTCATCCAGGATTCCGGATTATTCGGTTTCCGATGACTGACTTGTCGCGCTCTTGATCAGTTCATCCATTCTGGCCGCATTGTCAAAAGAATCATCATAAAAAAATCTTAATTCCGGCATATGTCTTAAACCCAGCCTGGGTGCGATACTTTTTTTAATAAACCCTTTGGATGAATTAAATCCTTTCAGCACATCAGAGACCTTGTTTTTATCCCCAAAAACAGTCACATAAATATCTGCGATTTTCAGATCAGATGTCAGCTTCACGGCGCTGATTGTAGCCATTTCTATTCTGGGATCCTGCATTTTTTTACTGAGCAGGTCAGTAATGGCAGTCTGAATCTGAACGCTGACTCTCTGGGCTCTTGCATAGGGTTTCATTTTTTAATTTTGCCTAACCCTTATATTTTCTTTCTTCAACTTCATAACATTCAATGGCATCATCCACTTTGATATCATTGAATTTTTCAAGGCCGATACCGCATTCATAGCCCTGGTCAACTTCTTTCACATCATCTTTGAACCGGCGCAATGAAGACAGCTGGGTATCACATTTTATCACTCCGTCCCTGAGCAGACGCACCTTCTTGCCCCTGACCACCTTGCCTTCAGTGACATGACATCCGGCAATGGTTCCCATTTTCGGCACAACAAAGGTATCCCGTACCTCTGCCCGGCCAATGATAATCTCATGAAAGGTAGACGGCATCATGCCATCAAGCGCTGCCTTGATATCATTGATAACATCATAGATAATATCATAAAACCGCATATCCACGTTTTCATCCTTGGCCAGTTTTCTGATCGCAGGATTGGGCCGGACGTTAAACCCGATAATAATAGCATCGGATACAGCTGCAAGCGCCACATCAGATTCATTAATGGTTCCGGCACCGGAATGCACAATTTTAATTTCCACTTCTTCTTTTGCCAGATCCTTCAGGGAATCATTCAAGGCCTCTATCGAACCATGAACATCTGCTTTTACAATCAGTTTAAGTTCTTTCACTTCAGCTGATCCCAGATTTTCAAACATTTTTTCAAGATTGGCCCGGCTCTTTTTGGCCAGTTCCTTTGCCCGCTGTTTCTGCATCCTGTGGCCGGCAATCTGTTTTGCATCTTTATCCGATGCCACGGCAATAAACTCATCTCCGGCATCGGGCACACCGTTCAACCCTACAATTTCCGCAGGTGTACTGGGACCGGCCTCATCAATTCTTTCACCGGAATCATCAATCATTGCCCGGATTCTACCGGAATACAGTCCGCAGACAACAGGATCTCCATCTCGTAAAGTTCCCTGTTTCACTAGAACGGTTGCCACAGCTCCCCGGCCTGTATCCAGACGGGATTCAACAACATAACCGCTTGCATTTCTGTCAGGATTGGCCTTAAGTTCCAAAACCTCGGACTGCAGAAGAATCATTTCAAGAAGCTCATCAATCCCTACTCCGGTCTTGGCTGACACCTTGACAAAGATAACGTCTCCGCCCCAGTCTTCTGCAAGAAGCCCAAGCTCGGAAAGCTCGCGCATGATCCTGTCCGGATCAGCCCCCGGCTTATCCATCTTGTTCACTGCCACCACAACCGGGACACCGGCTGCCTTTGAGTGGTTAATGGCCTCTATTGTCTGTGGCATCACCCCGTCATCTGCTGCCACTACCAGAATAACAATATCAGTGACCTTGGCTCCCCTGGACCGCATTGCAGTAAAGGCGGCATGGCCAGGAGTATCCAGAAATGTCACCCGCCCGCCATTCGGGGTCTGAACATTATACGCCCCGATGTGCTGGGTAATTCCACCGGCTTCCCCGCTGGCAATTTTTGATTTTCGGATCACATCCAGCAAAGAGGTCTTGCCATGGTCAACATGACCCATAATCGTCACCACCGGCGCTCTTGAGATTCTCTTATCATCATCATCCACTCCATCTTCAATCAAGAGTGTTTCTTCCTCAAAAGATGCCTTTTCCACTTCAAAATCAAATTCCGTTGCCACAAGGGCTGCTGTGTCAAAATCAATGGTCTGGTTCACTGTGGCCATGACACCCACTGTCATGAGCTTGGCAATCATTTCATTGGCCTTTATACCCATACGTTTTGCAAGTTCTGCAAGCTCAATGGCCTCATCAATTTTAATCCGGCGCTTGATAGCCTTGGGCGTGGTAATCTGTGTTTTCTGAAAATTTCCCTTTTTCCCGGCCTTTGCTTCTTTTTTACCGCGTTTCTTCCTGCCATGGGTCGGAATATATAATGCATCTCCTTCAATGACAGATTTCTTCTTGCGCTGTTTTTTTCGGCCAGCACTCGCAGGAAGCTTATCTTCTCCAAAGGAAGCCTTTCGTTTGTCCTTTTTGTTTCTTATTAAATCTTCTTCTGTAATGGGAATATCTTCAGGGATGAATGGAATCTCAGGTATAGTGTCTGGCGAAAACTGAACCTTGGGTTTAAATTTTTTCTTCGGAACATCATTTTTTACCCATTTTTTATCTTCAACCGGAACTGATTTTTTTAAATTTTCGAGAATGACAGGATCTGCAATTTTTACAATTTTTGCAGGGGTCGCTTTCTTCTTTTTCTTCTTTTTTTGTTTTTTATCTTTTTCGTCTGTCCCTTCTGTCTCGTCTGTCTCGTCTATCTCGTCTGATATATCGATATTCTCCGGTTCTGAAGGTGGTTCTTCTATGATTTCTTCGGTCTGTTTCTGCAGTACAGCCGCTTCAATGTCTTTTTCAAACTTTTTTTGAGGTTCCTGATCCTTTTTTTCAGGCGTTATCTTTACATCCGGCAGAGGTTCTTTAACCGGCTCAGGTTCTGATTTTTTTTCTTCAACCTGGACCACAGCAGGTTTTATAATCTTTGCTGCGACTGTTTTCTTCAGCTTTGGTTTTATCTTTATCTTCTTGTCTTCAGCAGATTTAACCGCATCAGAATCTTTGTTCTCATCAACAGCGCCTGCTTTCTCCTGAACGGTATCTTTGCTGACAGCAACAGACTCTTTTACCTCTTCCCGGGCAACAGCCGTGTCTCTATTCACGATCACAGGCGTTGATTTTTTTTGATCCAAATCTTCATCAACCTCATTATCAGTAATTTGTTCGGAATCTTCTGCATCCGTCTGTCTGCGCCTGCGAATAACAGAAGGTTTCACCTTGATATCCGCCTGACGTCTGACTTTACCCAGAACACTTCTTCGAATCACAACAATATCATTATCTTCCAGAGAACTCATATGGCTTTTAACTTCAATTTTCAACTCTTTAATTTTATTAAGAAGCGCCCTGTTTGTCATATTCAGATCTTTAGCTAACTCATATACTCTGACCTTGGCCATTGGTTCCCCCAAAATAATTCTCTTCTTTTTTAGTCTTTTTTGTGCCTGCTGCCTGTTATTGTCTATATTGTGCTATTCTTCCCGTACAGCATTATCTTTTTCAAATGATCTGGAATCTTTTTTAACTGGTTTCTTCTGCTGTTTAAGTTCTTTTTGAAGAATCTTTTTTGCCTCTTCAATCATCTTTTGAGCCCCGGTTTCGTCCAGATCGGTTATTGCCATAATATCTTCCACCTCAGCTTCAGATATATCCAGAACAGAAGCATACCCGCCCTTGAAAAGCGACTCGGCCATTGAAAGCCCTACGCCGCTGATCTGCATCAGGCTGTCATATCCTTCTTTGAGTTCCCGGCTGTAGTCTTCTTCACTGGTCACTTCCAGGTGCCAGCCGGTAATTTCACAGGCAAGCGATACATTCTGTCCGCCCTTGCCGATGGCAATGGAAAGATATTCATTACTGACAATCACCTCCATGGACTGATTATCTTCATCAATAATCACCCTGGATATTTCAGCAGGCGACAGGGCATTACAGACAAATCGCGCCACATCCGGATTCCACTGAACAATATCAATTTTTTCACCCCGCAGTTCCTGGACAATACTCTGCACCCGGTTTCCCTTCATACCGACACAGGCACCTACAGGATCAACATCAGAATCCATTGAGGATACTGCAACCTTTGCTCTGACACCGGGAACCCTGGCAGCGCCGCGAAGCGTTACAATGCCTTCAGCCACTTCCGGCACCTCGGTTTTAAACAATTCAATCAAAAACTCAGGATGGGTTCTGGACAGAATGATCTGGGCACCTTTTGATTCTTCCAGTACATCCAGAATATAGGCTCGGATTCTGTCCCCGCGCTTATAATTTTCCCGCGGCATCTGGTCTCTGGGCCGCAAAACCCCTTCAGCCTGCCCCAGATTCACAATCAAACTGCCTCTGTCAAACCGCTGCACAATACCATTGATAATTTTACCCTTTTTATGAATAAAATTTTCATACACAGCGTTACGTTCGGCTTCCCTCATTTTCTGAATAATGACCTGTTTTGCTGACTGAGCTGCAATCCGGCCGAATTCTTCAGTGTCTATACGAATCCCCAGGCTGTCTCCGATTTCACATTCAGGATCATATTCATAACCTTCTTCAATGGTCAGCTCGCTGTCCGGATATTCAACTTCTGCCACCACCTCTTTAAAATGAAAAACTTCAACTTCACCGGTTCTTTCATCATAATGGACTTCAATGTCCGCTCTGGGGCCGATATTTTTTCTCGCCGCTGAAATAATTGCTTCTTTAAGGGTGTTAATAAGGACTTCTGGCTCAATACCCTTTTCCCGGCTCACCTGATCAATAACCCGCTTAATATCCGTGATAAACATTGTTAAGTGTTCTCCATCTTACTGACCTGCCAGCATTGCCCTGCTGATCAAATGATCTTTAATTTCAATCAGTTTTCCATCCACAGCAACCACAACAGAATCATCATTAATTTTTTCAAGAACCCCGGTAAACTTCTTTTTATCGTCAATCAACTGGTCGGTCTCGATTTTAACCCTTTCACCTTTAAACCGGTGAAAATCTTCTTTTTTATTCAAAGGCCGTTTCGGTCCCGGAGAGGACACCTCCAGCCGGTATCGACCAAAATCTGCTATATTCACATCAATCATATCACCTAAATGGCGGCTGATGTATACACAATCCTCCAGGGTGATACCGCCCGGCTTGTCCATATAAAGGCGGACAATATTTTCCTTGTTTCCGGCAACATATTCCAGATGAACCAGCTCAAAATTTTCAGCCTGGCAAAATGACAGCGCCACATCTTTTATCTGATCAATCAGCATGAATATCTTCTCTTTTTCATCCCCTTTTAAATCACAAGGACCGGTCTTTTAAGCCTTGCCCTTTTAAAAAAGCCTCAAATACAAAAACGGGCAGATGCCCGTTCCTAAATTCAACATTAACAGAGTCCTTGCCAGCCGCGTTTCACTGTTGTCACCATGACATTCACAGTGGCTCAGACCATATCTTAACACCAGTTACTGGAACCTGTCTGCCATCTTTGCTTCAAATTAAGATGGAGCGGGCAACGAGGCTCGAACTCGCGACATCAAGCTTGGGAAGCTTGCACTCTACCAGCTGAGTTATGCCCGCATTAGCGGATTAATATAGCAACCACCTCAGGTTTTGTCAACAACGCTTTAAATAAACCAGGCACTACCCGAAAAACAACCCGGAAACCCTTTTAACCGGGTATTCCTCATCTTAAAATCAAATATTAATCCGGCAGATCGGCATCGAACTGATCAAGAATAATTTTTGAAATATTCACATGAAGGTTTTTAATATTTTTTTCTGTAAGCGTTTTATCGGCAGACCGGTACACCACCCTGAATGACAGGGATTTTTTCCCCTCTGCCAGAGGGTGCCCTTCAAAAACATCAAAAAGAAATACAGACTCGATAAGGGCTTCTTTTTTGGAAAGCATCTGAATCTTTTCCAGGACAGCACCTGCAGAAACCGTCCTGTCCACAATAATCGTAATATCCCGAGAAATCGAAGGAAATTTCGGTAAAATTCTTGCCAGTATCTCATCAGGACATAAACCCAAAAGTGCTGTCAAATTAAAATCAAAAACAAAGGCATCTGTTTTTAAACCATAATTTTTGAGCACATCCGGATCAATTTTACCCAGCGTCCCTACCACTGTATCTTTGGAAACGACCTGTGCCAGATATCCGGTCTCAAAATAGGGAAGCTTGGCCTTATCCGCTTTTTCAAAGCGAACATCAAAAATTTTCAATGCATTCAGCAATCCTTCCATGACACCCTTTAAATCGAAAAAATCAAACGGTGTCTTTTTTGCATACCAGGACTGATCCAGACGGTCCCCGGTCATTAAACCGGAAACAAATTCGGTCTCTATGGGCAAAGAACCTTTTTGTGTTGCATAAAATGCTTTTCCGATTTCAAAAATTTTAACTGTGGTGTTCTGCTGGGAAACATTTTTTTTCATGGTTTCCAAAAGACCGGGAATCAATGAACTTCTCAACACAGACATCTGATCGGAAATCGGATTCAAAATTGTTTCAACCCGGCGTCTTTGGTCATCTTCGCCCAGATTCAGCCGGTTGCAGGATTCCTCATGGACAAAATTATAATTAATGGCCTCGGAAAAGGAGAATCCGGTCAGAACCTGCCGGATCTTTTCCCTGAACGGTATTTTGGGATTCAGCAGTTTTCCTCTGGCAGGAACCTGCGGATAACTGGTTTCAATATTATTATATCCCCAGAGTCTGGCCACTTCCTCTGAAAGGTCTTCAGGCCGGGTCACATCCACCCGGAAAGAGGGAACCCCCACCTTTAAATGTCCGTTCCGGGTACTTTGAACATCAAAAGCCACGGATTCAAGAATCTGTATAATTTTTTCCACGTCCAGACGTGTTCCCAGACGGATGTTCAAGGCATTCGGGTCCAGATTGATGTGCACAGGAACCGGTTTTTGAGGATGTTCATCAATCATGTCTTTTGCAATTTTTGCCTGACATATGCGGGCCATCAGTGCAACTGCCCGGTTTAAGGCATTCACGGTTCCCTGCGGATCGACTCCGCGTTCAAACCGGTGAGACGCATCCGTTGAAATTGCGGTTTTCTTTGCTGTCTTCCGAATGGAAACCGGATTGAAATAGGCGCTTTCCACCAGCACCCGCCGGGTTTGATCCAAAATTTCGGAATTCTCGCCGCCCATAACACCGGCCAGGGCCACAGGTCTTTTGCCGTCACATATCATGAGCATGTCCGGCTCAAGGTGGTGTTTTTTGCTGTCTAATGTTACAAATTCAGTATCCTGGCCCGCACTTCTGACGATAATTTTTCCATCGGAAAGCATGTCATAGTCAAAGGCATGCAAGGGCTGACCTGTCTCCATCATGACAAAATTGGTAATATCCACAACATTATTAATGGGTGTTAAACCGACAGATTCCAGTCTTTCCTGAAGCCAGAACGGAGAAGGGCCGATTTTTACATCAAACAGTAATCCGGCAGAATACCGCGGACATAAATCCGGATCAAGAATCTCCACCTTTGCATAATCATGAATGGATTCACTGGCAAAAAGATCTTCTGGCAATGAATAATCCGGAAAAGTTATTTTCTGTGCGGGTCTTGAAAACGCCGCAACTTCACGGGCCACACCAATCATGCTCAGACAATCCGGACGATTGGGAGTCAAATCTATTTCAAATACCGTATCTGATAATTTAAGCGCCTCTTCAAGCGGCATGCCCGCAGTAAACTCGCCTTCAAGCGCCATAATTCCCGATGCATCCGAATTCAGCCGCAATTCCGATGCAGAACACAGCATGCCGCAGGAGGTCTCTCCCCGAAGCTTGCCTTTTTTAATTTTAAGGTCACCGGGGAGGACAGCTCCCGGCAAAGCGCAGGGAACAAACATGCCGGCTTTCACATTCGGGGCCCCGCAGACAATCTGAACAGGCTCGCTGGCTCCGGTATTTACCTGACATACAGACAGTTTATCCGCATCAGGATGCTTTTTAACCTCAACCACCTGTGCAACAACAATATTATCCAGATAATCAAACCGCTGTTCAACTGCGTCCACCTCAAGCCCTGCCATGGTCAATTTATCTGAAATTACAGAAGGTTCCAGATCAACATCAACATATTCCCTTAACCAGTTTAAACTGACTTTCATCTTAAAACTGCCCCAGAAAACGGATATCGTTTTCAAAAAATTTTCTTATATCATCAATGCCGTATTTAAGCATGGCCAGACGTTCGATTCCCATGCCAAAAGCAAAACCGGTATATGTATCTGTATCATACCCGACATTTTCAAATACAGCAGGATGAACCATTCCAGACCCTAAAACTTCCAGCCAGCCGGTTTTTGAACAAATCCGGCATCCTTTCCCCTTACACATCACGCAGCGGATATCCACTTCGGCGCTGGGCTCCGTAAACGGGAAAAAACTGGGCCGGAATCTTAAAGATGTTTCTTTATCAAAAAACTGATGGATAAACGTCGTTAAAATACCTTTCAAATCTCCAAAAGAAATATTTTTATCCACCATCAACCCTTCAACCTGATGAAACATCGGGGTATGTGTAATATCTGAGTCACAGCGGAACACTTTGCCCGGAGAAATAATTCTTACCGGCGGCTGTGTTTTCTCCATAACACGGGGTTGTGAAGGAGAGGTATGCGTTCTTAGAACTATATTTTCAGACACATAAAAAGTATCCTGCATATCTCTTGCAGGGTGATATTTGGGGATATTCAAGGCTTCAAAATTATAGTAATCGGTTTCCACCTCAGGACTTTCAGCAATGTCAAACCCCAGGCGAAGAAAAATATCACTGATTTCTTTTGCAACCTGGGTGATCGGATGCAAGGACCCGCAGGAAATCTTGCGGCCAGGAAGTGTCACATCAATCCCGAAGCTGTCCGTGCCACAGATTTGTTGAAGACGTGCAGTTTTTTCTTCAATAACTGCCTTGATTTTGATTTTTAAAGCATTCGCCTTTTGACCTTCAACGGGCCTGTCTTCTTTGGGAAGCGAGGATATATCCCGTAAAGCGCCGGTAAGGAAACCTTTCCGGCCAAGATATTCAACCGAAATCTGTTCAAGGTCATCCACACTTGCTGTCTGCTCTATCCTGTCAAAAACCTCTTTTTCGATCTCGTCAATACGACTCATACAATTTTGCAAAACACCCCCGCAATACATCCACTCTAATTCCGCAAGTCTAGTTCAAACGGGCTTTTGCCTGAGATGCCAGCTGTGAAAATGCAGCCGGATCAGAAACAGCAAGTTCAGCCAGAACTTTACGATCCAGTTCGCAATCCGCTAATTTAAGACCATTCATGAATCTGCTGTAAGACAGGTCGTTCATTCTTGCACCGGCATTAATTCTGACGATCCACAGTTTTCTGAATTCTCTTTTTCTGACCCGTCTGTCTCTGTAAGCATACATCAAGGCTTTATCAACTGAATCTGCCGCTGTTCTATATAATTTACTTCTTCCGCCTCTGAACCCTTTTGCAAGCTTAAGCACTTTATTTCTGCGCCGTCTTGCTTTAAACCCTCTTTTAACTCTCATTTTCCAAAACTCCTCAATTCTTTCTTAAAAAAAGACCCATTTCAAAATCATTGTCTTATCCGTTACTGCAGGCGGAATCAGCCATTGGGTAACAAACGTCTGACTTCTTTCATATTATCCTGATCAATCATCTGGTCCAGACGCAAAGATCTTTTTCTTTTGGTCGTTTTTTTTGTCAGGATATGACTGGCATGGGATTTTCTGAATTTATATTTCCCTGAACCTGTTTTCTTAAACCGTTTTGCAGCCGCTCTGCATGTTTTAATTTTAGGCATTTTTGCTTCTCCTGTGTCCCGATTTTCTAAAAAAGAGATGGTGGTATATAATCAGAACACGCAATATACCACCATACTTTTACTATATTATGTGCAGGTCCTATTTTATACAGATACTTTTGTAAAAAACAGTCTATTTAGGCCCCAAAAGCATTGTGATTACACGACCTTCGAACTTGGGCTCCTGCTCAACCTGGGCAAAATCCGCTGTAAGGACTGTTATTTTTTCCAAAATAGTATTTGCCTGCTCCTTGAGCATGAATTCCCGCCCCCTGAAAACCATTGTAACCTTTACCTTATCGTTTTTGCTGATAAATTTTTCAATGTGCTTGGCCTTGGTTTCAAGGTCATGATCATTTGTTTTTGGGCGTACTTTTATTTCCTTGATCTGTGTACTTTTCTGTTTACGTTTAGCCTCCTGCTTTTTTTTGGTCTGCTCATACTTGAATTTTCCAAAGTCCATGATCTTGCAGACAGGAGGTTTAGCATCGGGCGACACCTCTACTAAATCCAATGATACCTCACTGGATATCCTCAAAGCTTCTTCAATCGAGATGATCCCGATCTGTTCCCCGTCAGCCCCGATCACACGAACCTGACTGGCCCGAATTCCCTTGTTCACATTTGTCTGGTCCTGTCTTCCTCGCTTAGATATCCTACACCTCCTGCAGCCACATGATTCTGTTTTTTATCATTAATAGACCAAGTATAACCTTGCGATTATAATGATCTGTACAAAAAAATGCAAGTATTATTTATCCTGATATCGATCGTTATTTCTGCTGGAGCGTATATGTCTCCAGCCAACTGTTTTTCCAGTACTGATTCGACTCTTTATTAAAAAAATTACAGAAAAGATCAAGACTTTTCTTGCGCAGAACGCCTGATATAATTTTAATCCCGCTGTCCGCATACAAGGGGTTCATCCGGGTTAAATCACAGGATGTCGCCCCCCCCATGGCATCTTCATACGCATATACAATTTTTTTAAATCCTGCAATGATAATAGCACCAAGACACATCAGACAGGGCTCCATGGTAGAAAAAACCACAGCTTTTTGCGGATCAAACCGGATCCCCTTATTTTCAAGGGCTCGCAATGCCCTGATTTCCGCATGATCGGTTTCACTGAAAAAGCCCCTGTCCGACCGTGTTCCAAGTCTTGTGCCTGATGCAAGAACCCGGCCGTCCTGAACAATCACACAACCCACCGGAAATTCACCTGCATCATACGCCTGCTGAGCCTGTTCCAGTGCCAGCCCCATATAAAATTCATCATCCAATGCATTCATCCCTTTTCAGACCCTGTTTTATTTAATACAATACCCTTAATTTATGCATAAAACTTGCTTTTTCTCACGAATACTGTATGTTATTGAATTTTATTAGATATTCAAAATACAGAAAATATTCAACCATAAACTATGGAAGCAAAAAAAAAACATAGCCTGCCGGACGGTGAAAGAAATGCGCTCTGCATCCGTGAACAGTTCCAGATCAGAGAAAAAGGCTTTATTTCAGAACACGGTGCTCTGAGTATCAATGCCCTTCGCAGAAATCCGGAAGAAAATATCTGCAACATCAGAACGCCCTATCAAATGGACAAAGACAGCATTGTATATTCAAATGCGTTCAGACGTCTGAAACACAAAACCCAGGTTTTTCTTTCACCACTGGGTGATCATTATCGAACCCGCCTGACGCATACTCTGGAAGTGGCTGAAATCAGCAGGAATCTTGCCCGGGCGCTCCGGCTGAATGAAGATCTGGCCGAGGCCATTGCGCTTGGACACGATCTGGGCCACACCCCATTTGGCCATGCCGGAGAGACCGCTCTTATCGAGGTGCATTCTCCGCATTTTTCCCATGCCGATCAGAGCCTAAGGGTTGTGGACTGCCTTGAAAACAGGGGGAGGGGGCTGAACCTTACCTGGGAAGTCAGAGACGGGATTCTGAAACATTCCAAAGGATTTGGAAACATCATCCCTGCCACCTCAGGAGAAAGAGCAATCACTGTAGAAGGCCGACTGGTAAGAATCGCAGATATCATGGCCTATTTGAACCATGACCTGGATGATGCTCTTAGAGGAAAGGTCATCTGCCGGGAGGATATCCCGGATATCTGCACCCGGAAACTGGGGAAAAGCCATTCCCAGAGAGCCAGCATAATGATGGAACAGCTGGTCTACAACAGCAGATCCCAGGATGGAAAATTCACGCTGGATATGGGAAAAGAAACGCTTCATGCCATGACCATACTCAGAAAATTTCTGTATGAAAAGGTATACCGTTCTCCAGCGGTTCACAATGAATTCATAAAAGCCAAAAAAATTATTACCGGTTTGTACATTCATTTTCTGGAAAATCCCGATATACTCCAGCTTGAACTTGAAAAAATGGAAATGGCACCCTGGGATTCATCAAGAAACCTTCTTAAGCGCTCCGCATGTGACATCATTGCCAGCATGACAGACAGATACGCACTCAATTTATATACCAAACTTTTTTTCCCCAAACCGCTGGTCTGATATAAAATGGCTGAAGACAGTTTTTTATCCCTGGCCAGATTTTACCAGCAAATGGATAAGCAGTGGGATATCACTGCTGCTGAATATCATTTTGAATGCACGGGGTGCAAAGACAATTGCTGCACTGCTTTATTTTTCCACCATTCGTATATTGAAAAAGCATATTTTTTAAAGGGATTTCAAACCCTGGCCGCAGATGTGCAAAAAAAAATACTTGACCGTGCACATGATTACTGTAACAAAACCTTCAGGCCAGACGCTCCTGCAAAAAGCCTGAAAATCATGTGCCCGGCAAATGATGAAGGCAAATGCCTTCTGTATCATTACCGGCCAATGATCTGCAGACTTCACGGCCTGCCCCATGAAGTCATTCGACCGGGATCTGAGCCGGTTATGGGAAAAGGCTGTCCTGCAGGGGGATTTGACAGATTCCCATACAAAAAATTTGACCGGACACCCTTTTATCAGCAGATGGCCCGGCTGGAAATTGAATTCAGACAGGCATCGGGAATGTCCGGAAAAATCAAACAAAGTATTGCCCAGATCCTGATGTCGCAATAATCTTTTTTACATTTTCCAGCACATCTGCTATTAAAATTCCTGAAAAGGAGAATCATGGAATCATCTGAAAAAAAAATAGTCACCATTGGCGGCGGAAGCGGACAGTTTACGCTTTTATCCGGCCTGCGGGAAATAGAAGAGATTGATATCACAGCTATTGTTTCCATGGTGGATTCCGGCGGAAGCACCGGCAGACTGAGGGATGAACTGGGCATACTGCCCCCCGGGGATATTTTAAAATGCATTCTTGCCTTGTCTCCCTACCAGAGTGCCTGCCGGTCAATCTTATTAAAACGGTTTAAAAAAGACCGCCGCCTGTCCGGGCACAGTGCTGGAAATATGCTGCTGACAATGCTTTCAAGATACACGGGTAATTTCCCGGCAGGGGTTGCAGCCCTTGCAGAAATCCTTGATGTGGACGGAACAATTCTCCCGGTAACCATTGATCAGGCAACTCTGGTTGCTGAACTGACGGACGGCAGCCGGATATATGGAGAAGAGGCCATTGATCTGCCAAGAGGAAATCAGCGGGAACAAATCAAGGACGTTTTTCTGGTGCCCCACCATCATGATTCCATCTCGGTTTATCCACCGGTTTTAGATGCCATCAAAAATGCGGATTATATTTTTATCGGACCTGGTGATCTTTTCACCAGCATTATTCCGAATTTGATTGTGCCGGGTGTAAAAGATGCCTTGCAGGATACGTTCGCAAAAATTTATTATTTCATCAATATCATGACAAAATATGGTGAAACTCACCAGTTTTCCGGGAAAAACTTTGTTGTCAAGCTGGAAGACTGCCTTGAACGCAACGTCACAGGGATCGTCATCAACAGCACTCGGCCCAGTCAGACTGTCCTTGATACGTACCTGAAACAAAAATCTGATTTTGTGGATATCGATGCAACTGATCCCTTCTGGGGAAACCGGGATATTCATCTGACCGATCTGCTGGATCCAAATGTGCTGATTGTCCGTCATGATGTAAAAAAACTGACCCATGCCATCCAGAACATTATCAACACTTAAAGGATCGGTTTAAACAATACCTTCAGGCATGGGCGGCACGGTCTCTGCACCCAGAACATATCCGCCGTCCAGCCGCAATACGCTTCCTGTCATATACGGCGCATCCCTGATAACAAACAGACAGGCCTTGACCACGTCCTCCACCTGCCCTGTCCGCTTGAGCAGAATGTGATCCATCAAGGACTGTTTTTCCTCATCCGTGAGCACGTCTTTCCAGCCCCGGGTATTCTGGGCATGACGGGTCTGGAAAATTCCCAGCATGATTTCATTCACACGGATACAGGGCGCACCCATGCGGGCCCAGGTTTCCGTCAAAGAGGAAATTGCCCGGTTGGCAAGAGCATACCCGTCATTGAACACCAGGGCTGCCGGTCCTGAACGTCCCACGATTCCGGCAATGGAGGATATATTAATCACACAGGCCTCTGTGGATTTTTGCAGCAGCGGCAGCATAGTGTCAAAGACCCACCGCTTGGCTTTTAATGTGGTTTCGATCTCCAGATCCCATTGTTCTTCCACATATTTACCATGCACCACCGGCCAGCCGCCCCGCTCAATATTATTGATCAGAATATCCAGTCGGCCGAACTTTTCTTTGATGATACCGGCCAGCCGTTCAATATCCTGCACCTTTGTCAGGTCTGCCTGAACAATTGTATGCGGCGCACCCAAAGCTGAAAAATCAATCTCCATCTGCTCAAAGGAATCTTCCCAGTCATGACGGGTCAGAACAAGATGGGCGCCTTGGTGCCCCAGCCCCAGACCGATCCCTTTGCCGATCCCTTTTACAGCACCTAAAACCAGAGCAATTTTCCCGTCTATTTCCATAAAAACCTATCCTTCAAATTTTATCTCCATACCGAACAATATATACTGTATCCATTTTATTCCCAAATCCAGAAGGAATGGGTCATTATCCCGGATTTTATCCAAAATCCCGGGAGGCACATTCAGTACATTGAACAGGCCATGATTAAAAATCCGGTCCCTGAATTCATCGATATCATACAATGCCATATAAAAATGATCTGCCTGGACAGGTTCCAGCCTTCCGGGCAAAATCATATTTTTAGTACTGATCAGCATCATCAGTTTATCATTCTGAAAATTGTGCTGCGCCACATCCTGACCGGCAAGCCATTCTTTCACGGTCTGGTCCCCGGTCCGCTCTGCAAATCCCTTGCAGTGATCTTCTTTAATCAAGGCGTAATATTCCATAACCTGGCCTGTCTGCCTGGATCTTGAAATTGCCCGGGCCAACGGATACAGCCTGCAGGAGCCGGGGCGGTCAGAATATATTGAACACCCTTTTCGGGTTACAAAAGGACAGGCATGACCTGTCTGGGGATTGGGTTTAAATTCAACTACGGGCAGGCCCGATAACGGACCGGTATGTCGGGATGTATACCGGCGTAGAAATTCCTGGGAAGGCATGCCCAGGTTATTTTTCATTCTCAAAATATCATACGGTGTCAGTGCCTGGCTTAAATCCCTGCAACAGTCATTAAAACAGATATTCTGGCTGCTGCAGTTAAATGACATTACTGCTTCAGGATCGATTGGTATCATTTCCTCTTCCATGATTTTTCCTTTAGTGATAATAAATATATAAAATTTATAGTACAAATTATCAGTATTCCTTTTTAATATCCAGTCTCTTTTTGCCCCTTGAAACCAACTATATATTGTTGCAGAACATCCTGTTTTGGGGCAGATGTTGTTTTTCCATCAGCCTTCTAAACCCGCATGGAATTTACCGGCAATCTTTTTTGGAAATTTCTTGACAAAAAGAGTTGATGGGTGATATTCCCTTAACGTTATGCCAAGCTTGGATCAGTATATAAATATTATTCTGCCGATCATATAGCTAGCTGAAGGATTACCAGGTCGAACAGAAACGTTCCGACCTATTTGTTTATAAATATTGTTGCACAACGGTATTGTGCGTTTTTTGATTAACTTAAATTATGGAGGTATTTTAAATGCCATCTTTTGTAATTGCAGAAAAATGTGACGGCTGCAAAGGCGGGGACAAAACAGCGTGTATGTATATTTGTCCAAATGACCTGATGGTTCTTGATCCCAATGAAATGAAAGCATACAATCAGGAACCCGATCAGTGCTGGGAATGTTATTCATGTGTAAAGATCTGCCCTTCTCAGGCAATTGAAGTAAGAGGATACTCTGACTTTGTACCCATGGGAGCATCTGTTGTTCCAATGATGGGAACAGAAGACATCATGTGGACTTGCAAGTTCAGAAACGGTGTTGTAAAACGCTTCAAGTTCCCCATCAGAACTACCCCTGAAGGTGAAGCAAACGCATATGCTGACCTTAAAGGGAAAGACCTGTCCAGTGGACTTCTTTCTACCCAGGAAGCAGATGGTTACGTTCTTGTTGCTCCGACTGAACTTGCATAATTGAACTGTCATCCAATTTAAATTTGATACTTTATATATAATTTTGGAGGTATATAATGGCATTACCTAATAAGCCTGTTGGAGAACTAAAAGTTGTTAGAGACCCAGCGGTTGAGAAAAGAGACGTTGATGTTCTGATTATCGGTGGCGGTATGGCTGCCTGCGGAACAGCATTTGAGATTAAAAAATGGGCTGACGACAGCACAAAAATCCTGCTTTGTGACAAAGCTGCCCTTGAAAGATCCGGCGCGGTTGCTCAGGGTCTTTCTGCCATCAACACCTATGTTGGCAACAACAAACCTGAAGATTATGTGCGCATGGTCAGAAACGACCTTATGGGTATTGTTCGTGAAGACCTGATCTTCGACCTTGGCCGTCACGTTGACGATTCAGTTCATCTGTTTGAAGAATGGGGACTTCCCATCTGGAAAAAAACCGATGACGGAAAAAACCTTGATGGGAAAAAAGGTTTGAAAGCCGGTACACTTAAAGGCGGAGCCACTCCTGTTCGTACAGGTAAATGGCAGATCATGATCAATGGTGAATCCTACAAAAGAATCGTTGCCGAAGCCGGTAAAAAAGCACTGGGCGAAGAAAACATTCTGGAAAGATGCTTCATCGTTGAGATTCTGAACGATAAAAATGATCCCACAAGAGTCGCCGGTGCTGTTGGCTTCTCTGTCCGTGAAAACAAAGTATACATCATCAACGCAAAAGTTATTATGGTTGCCTGCGGTGGTGCGGTTAACATCTATCAGCCCCGTTCAGTTGCTGAAGGTAAAGGCCGTGCATGGTATCCGATTTGGAATGCCGGTTCTACATACACCATGGCTCTTAGAGCCGGTGCAGAACTTTCCATGATGGAAAACCGTTTCACCCCTGCCCGTTTTAAAGATGGTTATGGCCCTGTTGGTGCATGGTTCCTGCTGTTCAAAGCAAAAACAGTTAACGGTCTTGGTGAAAATTATGCCGGTTCTGATGAAGCAAAAGCTGAGCTTGCAAAATATGCTCCCTACGGAACCGCTGCGGTTACGCCGACCTGTCTGAGAAACCACCTGATGATGAAAGAATACAAAGAAGGCCGCGGTCCGATCATCATGAAAACTTCTGATGCTCTTGCAGAACTTGGTAAAACCATGGACAAAAAAGAGCTGAAACACCTTGAATCAGAAGCATGGGAAGATTTCCTTGACATGTCTGTTGGTCAGGCCGGTCTGTGGTGTGCAACAAATACTGAACCTGAGAAAAAAGATTCAGAAATCATGCCGACCGAACCGTACCTGCTGGGATCTCATTCAGGCTGCTGCGGCATCTGGTGTTCAGGTCCTGAAGAAGACTGGGTTCCTGCAAGCTACAAATGGGGTTACAACAGAATGACAACTGCCCGCGGTCTGTTCACAGCCGGTGACGGCGTTGGCTGCTCCGGTCATAAATTCTCCTCAGGATCTCATGCTGAAGGTCGTATCATTGCAAAATCCATGATTCAGTACCTGAAAGCTGAAGGTGCCAAGGTTACCGGTTTCAAAGAAACTGATCAGGAACTGGTTGATTTTGTTTACAAACCAGCCAGGACTTACCTTGACAACTATCAGTACACAACTGCTCAGGATGTTAACCCGAAATACTGCAAACCTGCCGGAATGGCCATGCGTCTGATGAAGATGACCAATGAATACGGTGCAGGTACCGGTACTTTCTACATGACTTCCGGAAAAAACCTGGAAATCCTCATGGATCTGTTTGAAATGTTCCGTGAAGACCTTGAAAACATTGCAGCCGGTGACCTCCATGAACTGATGAGAGCATGGGAAATCAACCACCGTCTTTACACTGTTCAGGCTCATACCCGTCATATCCAGTTCCGTAAGGAAACAAGATATCCTGGCTTCTACTACAGAGGCGACTTCATGGGCCAGAATGATGAAGAATGGTTCTGCTTTACCAATTCATCCTACAACAAGGTTACCAATGAGTGGACACTGAAAAAAGAACCGTATCACAAGATTATTTCTGACTAGTGCTGAAGATCGATCTTAAAGTACGTTCTTAGAATATTAACCTCCAGGTGCTAGTACATAGTGCCTGGAGGTTTTTTCAAATTTTGACGGTTACAGTTTGATGCCTGTCTCCTCTTTTGTAAGTGCAATAAATTATACAGCTATTTTGTATTTACAAAATAGGAGAGAGGATGCCGGACAGACCGATTTTTTATAAAACAATGGTTTAAGGTTTGGCATGGAACACATAATCATTAACCCAATAATAATATAACCAAATGCACGGAGGGACAGCATGACAACAGATAATTCAGCCCCGGTAAGTGGAAGCATCATGGTGGTTGGCGGCGGTATCAGCGGCCTTACAACTGCTTTAGAAGCTGCCGAAGTGGGGTATGAAGTCTTCCTTATTGAAAAGGAAGCATCCCTGGGCGGTAGAGTTTCACAGTTAAAACATTACTTCCCCAAACTTTGCCCGCCAACTTGCGGCCTTGAAATTAATTATAAAAGACTCAGGGACAATAAAAAAATAAAAGTTTTTACCCTGGCTGAAGTACAGAATGTATCCGGAACACCTGGAGACTACACTGTTACAGTAAAAACAGCACCCCGATACGTAAATGAGAACTGCACCTGCTGCGGCGAATGTGAAAAAGTATGCAATACTGAAATTTCAAATGATTTCAATTTTGGCATGAACAAAAGAAAAGCAGCGTACCTGCCCCACAACATGGCCTTTCCGCAACGATATGTCATGGATCCTGCCATGAGCACTGATGATCGCGACAACGTCAAGGCTGCCTGCAAATATGATGCAGTGGATTTTGACATGGAAGAAAAAACAATAGATCTTAAAGTGGGCGCAGTTGTCTGGAACACCGGATGGGTTCCCTACGATGCTACAAAAATTGATAACCTGGGATTTGGTAAATATAAGAATGTGATTACCAATATGATGCTCGAACGACTGGCATCCATAAATGGTCCGACCGAAGGCAAGATTGTCAGACCGTCGGATTCAAAAGCCCCTGAGACCATCGCATTTGCGCAGTGCGCAGGATCAAGAGATGAAAATCATCTGTCTTACTGCTCATACATCTGCTGCATGGCATCCTTGAAACATGCCACCTATCTTAGAGCACAGTATCCGGATGCCAAAATCTATATTTATTATATTGACCTGAGAACTCCGGGCCTGAAATATGAAAAATTTTATGCCAATCTGAAAGCAGATGAAAATGTATTCTTTGTTAAAGGCAAGGTTGCACAAGTTTCAGAAGAAGCCGGATCAGGCAATATTCAGCTTGTTGCAGAAGATACCATTACCGGCGAAAAAGTCAGACAGACCGTTGACATGCTGGTACTTGCCACCGGAATGCAGCCCACCTGTGCAATTGATAAGCCAAACGCTGCTCTGACTTACAACACAGAAGGCTTTATCGTAAATGACTTCAAACAGGGTGGAATGTTTGCCGCTGGTTGTGCTAACAAACCTGCTGACGTTGTGACATCTAACCAGAATGCGACTGGTATGGCTCTCAAAGCCATTCAGACCCTTGTAAGGAGGTAGAAGAAAATTATGAATAAAAAATATGGAGTATATATCTGCACAGGTTGCGGCATCGGTGATGTCCTGGACATGGAAGCTCTGGTGGATGTCCCTGATGACGAGGGTGTTAACTGTACCACCCATCCCTTTCTTTGCAGCAAAGAAGGCGTTGAACTGATCCAGAAAGATGTTGATGACGGAAAGGTGAATGCCATGGTGATTGGCGCCTGCTCAAGACGTGTCAATTTTGATGTTTTCAATTTTGAAGGCTGTATAGTTGAAAGAACCAATCTTCGAGAAGGTGTTGTATGGCCTCACTCAAGAGAAACATACCCAAAACTGGAAGAAGATCAAAAGGATGATGAAGAGCATTTTGATCCTATTCAGATGAAAGCTGAAGATTATATCAGAATGGGTATGATCCGGCTGGAAAAAGTAAAACTTCCCGAGCCGTATAAAACAGCCTCTTTTTCCAAAAAAATTCTGGTACTGGGTGGTGGTGTTACCGGTATGTCTGCAGCGCTTGATGCTGCCAAAACCGGATATAATGTAACCATTGTTGAAAAACAGAATGCGCTTGGCGGATATGCAGCAAAACTCAGAAGCCAGATGCCGGTGGCAGAACCCTTTGAATCACTTCGTGCACCTATTGTCAATGATCTGATTGCAGAAATTCAAGCCATGTCGAACATTGAGGTAAAAACTGCTACAGAAGTTGCCCGTATTGCAGGACAACCTGGAGAGTTCACAGTGACCTTCAAAAAACCAGGTGAAAAAATACCCTTTGATGTGCCCTTTCCGCTGCCTGAAGAAATGCTGGTGGATGCAAACGGAAAGGAACTGGATGCTGAAGCTCAGCATGTAAAATATCTGGAATACAATGAAGGCAGAAAAGATATTCTGCAGCTTGACCCGGATGGAGAGCTTTTTGGTGCTGTCATTCTGGCTGCCGGCTGGCGCCCTGCCAAGCTTGCAGGTGAAAACTACGCCCATCTGGGTGTTGATCTTGCAGATGTCATCACAAATGATGAATTTGAACAGATTGCTGCCAAAGGCAAGATTGTCCGTCCATCAGATGGCAAAGAAGCTAAAAATGTTGTTTTTATCCAGTCTCCGGGCAAGGATGAAGATGATGCTGATTTTGAATATGCAGGCTCCGTAACCAGCCAGGTTGCACTGAAACAGGCCAGATACGTAAGAGATGACTATGCTGACGGAAAAGCCTACGTGATCTATCAGCATATGAGAACCCCTGGACTGCAGGAATATTTTTATAAAAGCATGCAGCAGGAAGACGGTGTTTTTCTGACCAAAGGTGCTGTAACAGAAGTTGCCAAAAAAGGTGACGGCCTTATGGTCACTGCTACAAATACACTCCTGGGAGAAAACCTGGGTATCCAGGCAGATCTGGTTGTTGTCGCCGCCGGTATGGTTCCGGTCACAAAAGATGATCCGATCATCAACCTGGCTTACAGACAGGGTCCGGGATTCAGAGACAATGATATTTTCGGTCAATATGCTGACTCCAATTATATCTGCTTTCCGTATGAAACCCAGAGAACCGGTGTATATGCTGCGGGTGCCATTCGCCGCGCCATGACCATTGAAGAATCCATTGAAGACGCCACCGGTGCTGCACTGAAAGCAATTCAATGTATTGAAAGCGCAAACAGAGGTATGGCAGTTCATCCCAGATCCGGAGATATGACCTACCCGGAATTTTTCTTCCAGAGATGTACCCAGTGTAAACGCTGTACAGTGGAATGTCCGTTTGGCGCACTGGATGATGATGAAAAGGGGACTCCCAAAGCCAACCCGACACGTTGCCGCAGATGTGGAACCTGTATGGGTGCCTGTCCTGAAAGAATTATTTCTTTTGCTGACTACACCATTGATTCAATCGGTTCCCAGATTAAAGCTGTCAAAGTTCCATCAGAAGATGATTATTCTGAACCTCCGTTCAGGTTCATCGCACTGGTCTGTGAAAACGATGCTTTCCCAGCTCTGGATATGGTGGGAATGAACAAAATCGATTATTCACCCAATGTCCGGGTTATCCCGGTCAGATGCCTGGGTTCCGTGAATACCATCTGGATCAAAGATGCACTGGCACAGGGCATGGACGGTGTGATTCTCATCGGCTGCAAGCATGGTGATGATTACCAGTGCCATTTCATGAAAGGTTCTGAACTTGCAGAGGTTCGCGTCAAGAAAATCGGTGATGCCCTTTCAAGTCTTGCCCTTGAAGAAGAGCGTGTAGCCTTTGCTGAAGTTGCCATTGATGAATATGACAAACTTCCTGGAATAATAAATGCCTTTGTTAAAGAAGTTGAGGACCTTGGTCCAAACCCATTCAAAGGATTCTAATTTTTAGCTATTTGAAAAAATAGTTAGGAGGTATAATAGTATGACTGAAAAATATCTTGCCCAGCCGGATCTTGACTTTATTGCTCAGCTTCGAGAATTGGGTGGCGAAACACTGAAAAAGTGTTATCAATGCGCCACATGTTCGGTTGCATGCCCGATTGCACCGGAAGACAGCCCATTTCCAAGAAAAGAAATGATTGCAGCCTCATGGGGGCTTAAGGACCGTCTGATAAAAAACGGTGACATCTGGCTGTGCCACCAGTGCGGTGACTGTACGGATCTTTGTCCAAGAGGTGCTGCCCCTGGCGATGTCCTTTCTGCTGTCAGATCTGCGGCAATTACTGAATATGCAACACCCAAAGTATTTGCCAATGCGGTAAATGACCCCAAAAAGCTGCCTTTTGTCATTGGAATTCCAGCACTGTGGTTTGCGCTTCTGGCCTTCATCACCACGCAGATGGGGGGTACCATGGAGAAAATTTTCCATGCAGTTTTCGGCGATTTTCTGGGCGGACGCCTTCACTGGTCACATTCGCCCGAGGTTGCTGAAGGTGCAGAAAAAATCATTGCTCATGCTGATTTTGTATCCACCTGGTTTGTGGACTTGACGTTTGTCCCCACTGCTATTTTCGTGACAGTGGTCTTTTTTCTGGGACTTAAGAACTTTTTGAATGACATCCATGAAAATGCAGTTCTGGAAGGAAAAACCGACAAGACAACTCTGGACTATAAAGCATTTTTTCAGGCGCTTGTCCGGATTATTCCAACAGTTCTCAAGCATGATAAATTCAATGAATGTGAGGCTAACAAGGACCGTGCAACACCTCATATGATGGTTCTTTACTCTTTTATCGGTCTGTTCATTGTAACTGCGGTCTGCGGTATCATGCTGTACGTATTTAAAAATGCAGGTCCTTATCCTCAATGGAATCCGATCAAGTGGCTGGCCAATATCGCCGGCGTGGCGCTGGTCATTGGCAGCGGCATGATGATCAAAAGCAGACTGGATAAAGGCAAAAATCAGCTCACTGCATATAAAGACTGGTTTATTCTGGGTGTTGTCTTTGCCCTGGGCCTGACCGGTATGCTCAGCGAAATGACCCGACTTGCAAAAATGGAGTATATTACTTATTTCATGTACTATCTGCACCTGATTTCCATTTTTCTGCTGTTCTTTTTTCTTCCTTATTCAAAAATGGCTCATCTGGTGTACAGATTAACCGCAATGGCCTATGCAGAATATGGCAATAGAAAATAGTACCCGCTATATCCTATCATAAAAAGAGGGGCTGATTTTTTTCAGCCCCTCTTTTTTTTCTTGCATTTTTTAAAAACAAATAATACTCCATTATTTACACAATCCCAGACTTATAAAGCTTGCTCTGTGCATCTGCCCGGAGCAGATTTACATACGCATATCGAATTAATGCTTAATCAAGGAGGAAAAAATTTTGGTGGAAGGAACAATTAAATGGTTTAATTCAAAAAAAGGCTTTGGGTTTATTGAACAAGAAGATGGTGAAGATGTTTTTGTCCATTTTTCAGCCATTGAAATGTCCGGTTTTAAAACACTGTCAGAAGGAGAACGCGTTCAATTCGAAATAGAAGAAAATGATCGGGGCTTATCTGCTGTAAAAGTCCTTAGAACCTGAAACATTAAAGACACATGACAGGATAATATCAGTATCCTGTCATGTGTCTTATTTCTCCTGCTTTATATAACATCCAATTCTATAATCGGTTGGCTGCTTGCCACAGCCGTGGTTTCTGCTCAGCTATTATATCCAGTATAGATAAACTTAATTTATAAAAACTTAAGTTTTCTATTGCATATTTTCATACTTCATATAAACTGACATTTTTAATATGTAATTATAACCATAACTTATTAGGAGATAGATAATTTTGAGCAAAATTGCTGTACTTCCAGGAGATGGGATCGGTCCCGAAGTAATGGAACAGGCCATTAAAATACTTAAAAAAACCGGAACTGTTTTTAATTTTGAATTTGAATATGAATTTGCGGATGTCGGTGGTATCGCCATTGATAATCACGGTAAGGCATTGCCGGAAAGCACCCTGTCCTTATGCGAACAAAGCGATGCCATCCTTTTTGGCTCCGTCGGCGGACCGAAATGGGAAACGCTGCCGCCTGCAGAACAACCTGAAAGAGGAGCGCTTCTACCCTTAAGAAAACATTTTGGTCTGTACTGCAACCTTCGGCCGGCCAAAGTATTTTCAACCCTTGCATCCGCCTCTCCCTTAAAGCCTGAAATCGTAAAAAACGGTTTTGATATCCTGTGTATCCGGGAGCTGACCGGCGGTATATATTTTGGGGAGCCCAAGGGAAGAGAAGGCCATGGCCCTGAAGAAAAAGCCTTTGACACCATGGTATATTCCCGGTTTGAGATTGAAAGGATTGCCAGAATGGCATTTGAAGCTGCGCGTAAACGCAGGAATCTGGTTACATCAGTGGATAAGGCCAATGTTCTTTTTTCCATGGTGCTATGGAGAGAAGTTGTCAAAGAGGTTGCAAAAGAATATCCGGATGTCACCTTGAACCATATTTATGTGGATAATGCCACCATGCAGCTGGTTAAAAATCCCCACCAGTTTGATGTGCTGTTATGCGGCAATATGTTTGGCGACATTATATCTGATGAATGTGCAATGATCACGGGTTCCATGGGGCTTCTGGCATCGGCCAGTCTGAATGAGAAAAAATTTGGATTATACGAGCCTGCTGGCGGATCAGCGCCGGATATTGCGGGAAAAGGCATTGCCAACCCCATTGCACAGATCCTTTCAGGGGCCATGATGCTCAAGTATACCTTTGGCTATATAGATGCCGGAAATGCCATTGAAACCGCCATTTCCAACGTCCTTGAAAAAGGAATCTTCACTGCAGATCTCACTGAGAAAAAACAGGATGCGGTGGATACAAAAACAATGGGAGATGCTATTTTAAAGGAGCTTGATAATTTAGGCTAACCGCATTCTCTAAGCAAAAAAACAAAAAGAGCATCAGATTTTAAAGCTGATGCTCTTTTTTATTGTGGCGGGAGTGACGAGACTCGAACTCGCGACCTCTTGCGTGACAGGCAAGCGTTCTAACCAACTGAACTACACCCCCGGATACTGCGTTTTCTGGTGGGCGATGCAGGGTTCGAACCTGCGACTTCAACCTTGTAAGGGTTGCACTCTCCCAGCTGAGTTAATCGCCCGAAAAACAAGCTGACTTATATCAGCATTAAAATTTTGTGTCAAGCAAAAACTCATAGAAAAATAACGAATCATCCGGGTTGCAAGCTAAAAATTTACATGTTATATATTGATCATTATACACCTGATTCAATTTTTCTTTTTCGTTCGAAAAAACTTGAAATCGTGTCTAAAAAAATATCCCGCCCTGAAGTATTGATGGGCAAACAATCAATCGATTGTTCATAATTTTTCAATTCTGAATGTCTATGAAGGAGTCAAGCATGGAGCCGGTACAAGGATACCTCGAAATTATGGATAAGGGCTTCGGGTTCTTAAGAAGTATAGAAGAAAATTTTCAACCCCGCCCTGAAAACACCTATGTTCCCAACAGTCTGATACGCAAACTGAATCTAAAGGAAGGCAGTTTCATAGAAGGTTCTGGAGAACAGAAATCACCGGGAAATCCCAATCTGGCCCTGCTCAGAATTGATACCATAAATAAGCTGCCCTATGATGAATCCATAAGCATCCCGCTGCTGCAGGATCAGACCAGCATCAACCCGTTTGAACGGTATACACTTACCCAGAATGACGATGATATCACAGGGAAAGCCCTGGATATGATTGTTCCCATTGGCATGGGACAGAGGGGATTAATTATTTCTCCGCCAAAATCCGGAAAGACAACGATTCTCAGACATATGGCAAACTCTGTAACGATGAATCACCCGGATTCAAAGGTTTTTATTCTTCTGGTGGATGAAAGGCCCGAAGAGGTCACAGATTTTCAAAGAGGCCTTAAAGATGCCCATGTTCTGTATTCATCTGCTGATCAGCAGATCGGCCAGCATATGCGAATGACAAGACTTGCCATGCATACTGCTATAAGGTGCGCTGAAATCGGGCAGAATGCCGTAGTTTTCATTGATTCGCTGACCCGGATGACCCGGGCATTCAATTCAGATACAGACAGCCATGGGAAAACACTCAGTGGAGGATTGGGCGCCAATGCCATGGAATTTCCCAGAAAAATTTTCGGAGCAGCAAGAAAACTGGAAAACGGTGGTTCCTTGACCATTATTGCAACAATACTGGTAGACACCGGCAGCCGGATGGACGATGTGATTTATCAGGAATTTAAAGGCACCGGAAATATGGACCTGGTTCTTTCAAAAGAATGTGCTGAGCAAAGAATCTGGCCGGCAATCAATATAAACAAATCCGGCACACGAAAAGAAGACCTGCTGCTGGATGAAAAAGAGCATCAGAAAATAATCGATATACGACGTTCCATTGCCACAAAGAGTGAAATCGATGCCATGACAGAGTTCATATCCCTTTTATGACATTATCCATCACAAAAGGGCATTTTCAAGTACCTGGGACATATCTTCAGCATAAATAATTTCCAGCTGATTCAAAATGGTTCTGGGGATATCTTTCATATCTTTTTTATTTTCTTCTGAGACAATCACTTTTTTAATTCCGTTGGCGTGGGCTGCCAGCAGCTTTTCCTTCAGACCACCTATGGGAAGCACTCTTCCGCGCAGTGTGATCTCTCCGGTCATGGCCACCAGTCTGGACACAGGCCGCCGGGTCAACACAGAAACAACCGCCGTGCACATGGATATGCCTGCAGAAGGGCCGTCTTTCGGGATAGCACCTTCCGGCACATGGATGTGAATGTCCAGATTTTTATAAAAATCCTTCTTGATATTCAATTCTTCGCTGCGGGAACGCACATAACTGACTGCGGCCTGGGATGATTCCTTCATCACCTCCCCGAGCTTGCCGGTAACCATGACATTGCCCTTACCCGGCATGACAACCGCTTCAATCGTCAGCAGTTCACCACCAGCCTGGGTCCATGCAAGCCCTGTCACAATACCGATCTTGTCCTCTTTTTCTTTAACACTGTCTCTGAATTTATGCTCTCCCAGATATTTAATCAGTGTCGCGGTTGTAATTTTGTTGAGCTTTCTGTTCCCGGTCTGGACAATTTCCCTGGCAATCTTCCTGAGCACTGAAGAAATTTCTCGTTCCAGGTTTCTCACCCCGGCTTCTCTTGTGTATCTTTTTATCAGTGTATGAATGGCATTTTCAGAGAATGTGACATCTTTCTCATCCAGACCGTTTTCTCTTAACTGTTTGGGAACCAGATACCCTTGGGCAATTTTCTCTTTTTCGTATGCCGTATATCCTGGAATCTGAATGACTTCCATACGGTCCCGCAAGGGTGCCGGAATATCATACAATGAATTGGCTGTGGTAATAAACAGAATCTGGGACAGATCATAATCCACTTCAAGATAATGATCATTAAAATTTTTATTCTGCTCCGGGTCCAGCGCTTCCAGCAATGCGGATGAAGGATCTCCCCTGAAATCGGCTGTCATTTTATCAATCTCATCCAGACAGAATACAGGATTATTATATCCTATTTTTTTCAGGGTCTGAATAATTTTTCCCGGCATGGCACCCACATAGGTTCTTCTGTGACCGCGAATCTCGGCCTCATCCCTGACACCACCCAGAGAGATTCTTGCAAACGACCGTCCTGTTGCAGAAGCCACAGAACGCACCAGAGAGGTTTTACCCACGCCTGGCGGTCCCACAAGACACAAAATCGGACCTTTGATTTTTTTGACCAGAATCTGTACTGCCAGATATTCAAGAATTCTTTCTTTGGGTTTTTCAAGTCCATAATGATCCTGATCCAGAATCTGTTCGGCTTTTTTCAAATCGTTTTTTGAGCGGCTTTTTCTGAACCAGGGCAGAGAAATCAGCCAGTCAATATAATTTCTGACCACTGTGGCTTCAGATGACATGGGAGACATCATCTTTAATTTTTCAAACTCTTTTCTCACCATTGAAGCAGCTTCTTTGGACATCCTTTTTCGCTTGATCCTGTTTTCAAGCTCCTTGAATTCAGAGGCGCTGCCATCCTCACCCATCTCTTTTTTAATGGCCCGCATCTGTTCATTCAGATAATGTCTTTTTTGAAGTGTCTCCATCTGGTCCTTAACCCGACCCTTGATTTTCTGGGACATGGTAAACACTTCGATTTCTTTTTGAATCAATTGAAGCAGCAGAAAAAAGCGTTTTTCAATATCCTCACATTCCAGCAGCTTTTGTTTATCTGCAACTTTAAACGGCATCTGAGCTGCAATCGTATCCACATACCGGGATTCATCAGCGGCAAGCGCATCAAGACTTTTGAAAAAACTTTGAGAAACAGTATTGGACAGCTTCACATAATGCTGAAAAGATTCGGTCACCGTACGGATGGCAGCCTCGCGGGACGTATCTGACATCAATGTTTCAGACATCTGTATATATTCAATATAAAGGCAGCCATCCTCATCTGTCAGCTTGACGATCCTGCCTCGTTTCTGGCCTTCAACCAATGCCTTGACCGTACCGTCCGGCAGTCTTAAAAGCTGGGTGATCTTCGCTTCTGTCCCCACCTGGAAGATATCCTGAATATTGGGTTTTAAAACTTCAGGATCTTTTTGTGTGGTCAAAAAAATTTTCTTGTCCGTAGACATGGCTTCAGATAGGGCTTTGATAGATTTTTCCCTGCCCACAAAAACCGATGTGGTAATAAAAGGAAACAACACCATATCTCTTAACGGTACCAGAGGCAGCTTTTTTTTGTCGTCCTGGGAACCGTCTGGATGAAAAAACTTAGGAATAGTGATCATTGCTTTTCAGAACTTTCTTTTTTACGCCTGTTTTTTAGGCTGTTCATAAAGAAGAATCGGCTGTTCATTCTTTAATACGACTTCTTCTCCAACCACACACTCTTTAACATTCTCTTTTGAAGGAAGCTCGTACATGATATCCAGCATGGTTTCTTCCATTATCGCGCGAAGTCCCCGGGCACCGGATTTTCTCTGAACAGCTTCTTTGGCCATTGCTTCAAGCGCTTCATCTGTGAACTGAAGCTTGACATTTTCAACCTTGAACAGTTCCTGATATTGTTTTACAAGTGCGTTTTTGGGCTCTGTCAGAATTTTTACCAGCGACTTTTCATTCAGTTCGCCAATAGAGGTAATAATCGGAAGACGACCTAAAAATTCAGGAATTAATCCAAACCGGATCAAATCTTCAGGTTTCAGCCACTCAAGCAATTCCCCGATATTCACATCTTTTTTATTTGCGATTTTTGCTCCGAATCCCATTGTTTTTTTTGAAATTCTTCGCTCGATAATTTTCTCAAGTCCGGTAAATGTTCCCCCGCAGATGAAAAGAATATTAGAGGTGTCGACTTTCACATAATCCTGCTGAGGATGCTTTCTTCCGCCTTTCGGGGGAATACTGGCCACCGTGCCTTCAATGATTTTCAGCAATGCCTGCTGAACACCTTCACCGGATACATCCCGGGTGATGGAAGGATTATCCCCTCTTTGTGAAATCTTGTCAATCTCGTCAATATAGATAATACCCTTCTGTGCCTTTTCCACATCATAATCTGCGTTCTGGACCAGGGACAGAATAATATTTTCCACATCCTCACCCACATATCCGGCCTCAGTCAAGGCTGTGGCATCCGCAATGGCAAACGGTACATCCAGAAATCTGGCAAGTGTCTGGGCAAGCAGTGTTTTACCACAGCCGGTCGGGCCGATAATCAGAATATTGCTCTTCTGAATTTCCACATCATCTTCTCTTTTCTCAAGCGTTGATGTCAGCCGTTTATAATGATTATATACTGCCACGGAAAGAACTTTTTTTGCCTGGTCCTGCTCAATAACATAGGCATCAAGCAGTGCTTTTATCTGTTTGGGAGTTAAAAAATCCTTGATTCCCTCTGGGCCTGTTATCTTTTCTTTTTCCTCATCTTCAATAATCTCACTGCATAATTTAATACATTCATTGCAAATATATACACTGGGCCCTGCAATCAGCTTTTTTACCTCTTTCTGGTTTTTACCGCAGAATGAACAGAAAAACCGGTCTTTATCTTCATTTTTCCGAGCCATAATTTTATACTACTCCTTTGAAGCGTCTTCCGAATCCTCTTCCAGTTCACTTCTATCTGCAACAACTTTGTCAACAATGCCATATTCCATGGCTTCCTTTGATGACATAAAAAAGTCTCTTTCGGTATCAGCTGATATTTTTTTAATATCCTGGCCGGTATGACCCGCCAGAATCTGATTCAATGTCTCTTTCAGTCTCAAAATCTCAGCGGCCTGAATCTGAATATCTGTGGCCTGCCCCTGAGCACCACCCAGCGGCTGATGAATCATTATTCTTGCATTGGGCAAGGCAAACCTTTTATTCTTCTGGCCAGCGGCCAGCAGCAGTGCTCCCATGCTCGCAGCCTGTCCGATACAGACAGTTGCTACATCCGGCTTAATATACTGCATGGTATCATAAATGGCCATTCCCGCAGTAACCACACCACCGGGAGAATTAATATAAAAACTGATATCTTTTTCAGGATCTTCTGATTCTAAAAACAGCATCTGTGCAACAATTAAATTTGCAATTTCATTATCAATCGGTGAGCCGATAAAAATAATTCTATCTTTTAAAAGGCGCGAATAAATATCATATGCACGCTCCCCTCTGTTGCTCTGCTCAACAACCATTGGAATTAGAGGCACAATTCAACTCCTTTAATTAATTTTATTATAGTGTTCTGTTAAACAAAAAACACACACATCTTATGCCTGGGATGCATCCTCAGCTTCTGTTTCTTCCGGTTCCTCTGTATTCTGGGCATCCGGTTCCACTTCAGTCACTTTCCCTTTTTCTATTATAAGGTCAACCGCCTTTTTTTCAAGCTGGGTATGTTTATAGTATTCCAACTGGTTTGAATCCATCTTAAAGAAATTTTTCACCGCATCCACCGGCGCATTCATTCCAAAAGCCATTTCCTCAAAGCTTTTTTCCAGCTCTTCGTCCGTAAGTTCAAGTTTTTCCTGGGAAATGATTTTATCCAAGATCAGATGCCTTCTGGCCTGTTTTTCGGCGACATCAATATATTGAGTCCTTATCATTTCTTTACTCAAACCAGCTTCTTCAAGCGTGGTATTGTTTGCTGAATAGGCCTGCTCAGCTTCAGCAATGATCCCTTCCATTTCACCATCAATCATGGCCTGGGGGACTTCAAATTCATATTTTGCCAAGAGTGTTTTAAATATCTGCTCTGAAAGCTCATGCTTTACCCGCTGTGCATAGCCTTTTTCCATATTGTCCCTGATGGAACTGCGAACTTCATCCAGGGATTCAAATTTCCCAAGACCTTTGACAAGATCATCATTGATTTCCGGCAGAATTTCTTCCTGAATCTCTTTCAGCCGTACTTTATACACCACCGTCTTGCCCTTCAGATTTTCATCTGCGTGATCTTCTTTGTATGTCACTTCAATTTCCAGATCCTGCACGGGAATAACACCGATCAGTTTATCGGAAAATTCCTGGGGCATATAGCCCTTTCCAATAGCCATCACATAATTTTCAACCTTTGGCGCTGCATCAAAAGGCTTTCCGTCCACAAATCCTTCATAATCAATCAACACGAAGTCATCTGCTTTTACGGGGCGTTCATCCTTTACAGGTTCTTTTTTGGCCAGTGTTTTCTGGATCATGTAAATCTGACTTTCAATTTCACCGTCAGACACTTCATATTTTGTTTTTTTCAGCTCAACCCCTTCTATATCAATATCATCCAGTTCAGGCTTTATCTCAACGGTGATATCAAATACATAGTCCTTATCAGGATCAAGCTCAGGGGGATCCATCTGAGGCGAGCCAACAATCTTGAGATCATGTTCCTGAATGGCACCGATAAATGCATCCTGGATCAAGCGGGGAGCAACATCAGCATGCACGTCTTTTGCAAAACGGTTTTCCAATACCTTTCTGGGGATCTTTCCTTTCCTGAATCCCTTAACATCTGCTTTCTTTTTCAATTCATTGTAAGCGCTGTCAAGTTCTTTTGCGATGTCCTCTTTGAGAATTTCGAAAGACAGTACTTTTTTAACACTGCTTTTATCTTCAATTTTTACCTGCATGTTTCCGTCCTGTAATCGTTACCATTAAAATAAAATAATTATATATACACATCACTTCAAATAATTAAAAAAATGTAATATATATAAACTATATTACATCAAAACTACTTTCACACAAAGTTTACTAAGATAACGCTTATATAGAAAGGTGTCAAGAAAATTGCCCAAACAAACATATTTGCCCGCAGTACTTTTTCTGATACTTATCCTGATGCCCGGAGCAGCTTTCTGTGCCAGAACCATTGAGACAGCCCAACAGATAATCATGCTCGATCCGGGGCATGGAGGGGCACTGAACGGCCTTATCTCCCCCACTGGCCTGAAGGAAAAAGACATCACCCTGAACCTTGCAAAAAAAACAGCCCGGAAACTTGAAGCCCGATACAATGTTCTGATGACCAGAAGCAACGATATCAACATCTCTGCTGAAGAAAGAATATCCATCGCCAATCAGAAAAAAGCTGCACTTTTTATCAGCATTCACCTGAACCACTCTAATACCCCTGCGGCTTTTTTCTATTATTTTGACCTGTCAAACACCCTTGGCAGCACAAAAAACGAACCTGATGGTACATGGATGTCCACCCCCCTTGCACACAAATCCCGGAACAGACAGGTGGCAAAACAATTTGCTCATTTTTTTTCAACCCGGAACCCTGAAATCAAAACATACATAAAAGAAATGCCGACCATTATTCTGGAAGGCGCTGCCATGCCGGCCCTTCTTGTTGAGCCGCTTTCAATATCCGGTCTGCCCTCCCACCCGGCACAACTTGAAACCGTCCTTGAACTTTATGCACAACTGATCGCAGACTGCGCAGGCCATTACTTGAAGAATCAATAGCCTCTCAGGATAAAATTCCTTGCTTTTATCTGCTGAAAATGGTACTTGCCTTGTCTGACTTACAGACATCCATCGGGGCGTAGCGCAGCCTGGTAGCGCGCCTGCTTTGGGAGCAGGATGTCGGAGGTTCGAATCCTCTCGCCCCGACCAGAGTTTTTAAAGCCCTGCTATTTTTATAATACAGGGCTTTAATTATCCTGACGACCTTCTATTCATTGATCCATACCTGTTTTAATGCTTGAACTATTCTTGCGCCGATTGTATGATCAAAAATTAATTACTGAATAAAGAATGGAGTATGGTTTAAAAATATGGTCTTCTTTACCTCTATCCTGATTGTGAGCATCCTGTATTATCTCCAGGCAGATGGTCTGATCTATGTCACAATTATCGCTGTTGTTGCGGAACTGGCCAATATGTTTATGACCCAGACCCTTACCAAATCAGTTGAGAAAAAACTCAATACTCAATGGGGGAAAAAAGCCGGCGATTTTAAGAAACAGCTCGAAGCAAAAGAGAAAACCATAAAGGAATTTGAAAAAGTCCAGGAAACTTCCATCCAGAAACTCTATGAAGCCAACAAAAAGATTAAAGCCTATGAAGAAAAGCTTGGCATCACAGATGCTGAGTCCGGAGAACAGCCTTCACAATCATCACAGCCATCTGTCACACCCAAAAAAGAAACACCGAAACCCGAAGAAAAGAAATACGACAGATATTCAGATCTTCCCTGCGGGTCTGATGGAATCAAACGGCGGACATAGACACCTTTCAGCCTTTCAGGACTCACCGCTTACTATCCTTGCTTTACTCAATTATTCTTTTATAATTTTAATTCGAACGATCTGGCCTTTTTTGTTCACATAAGCAATCCCATTGGCAAGGGTTCGTCCGGAATCATTCCCGACAATTTTTACTTTCTGTTCGTACAGAATAATGGACATGAGCTCTTTTTGATGAGCGTCGGAGTCAGGGCTTAATTCTTCAACTTTTTTTTCTATGTTTTTTGAATTTTCAGATTTTTGGGGTGCTTTTTCCGCAATCTCATACCGGGCGCTGTTTCTTTCTGATATGAGATCTGAAACCCCTGAATAATCATTTTTCCCTTTATCGTCCTGACAACCGGAAATCAAAAAAAACGCCCCAAAAATCATAAGCCCCATTTTATTTTTTGATTTCATTTGTTTTTCTTTCGATTAAACCCCTTCAACAGTAAACCGGCGATTTAATCTCATGGTTGTAAAAAGGCCATAGACATCTTTTGTCACATTAATCACCTTAAGCTTTCTGCCTGCTTGATTAAGTGTATTATGCGCAGCAATGATCACACCGATTCCCACCGAGTCCACCATTTCCACACCATCCAGATCAATCACCACTTCACCCGAAGATTCATTAATGATAGAAAGCAGGTCTGCCTTAAAATCATCCGCCATAGAAGCTACAACATCCATTCCAGGTTTCAAAATTGCCTGATCTCCCTGATTGATTATCTCACTCATATCGTTCTCCTGTGGTAAAGTATTAATAAAGACTGTTCATCCTGCACGATCAAATACCATCAACACATAATTAAATCAATTGTCAACGCATAAATTACTATATCAAAAAATATTCGTTGTTTAAACAGTATTTTTCATTATTCTCCTTTTTATTGATTTACGAGGATTTACCAGATTAGGGTTGAAAAAAATATTATAAACCATTATATAGTCAACGTCCGGCTGTGCAGGCCGGGGTATGGATGATTCTGACCGGTCGCCTCGTAATAGAAGGCCATGAACCTCGTCAGGTCCGGAAGGAAGCAGCGATAAGTGATCTCTTCTGTGTCGTGGATCGATCCCGGTAATGCAATTTTCCGCAACCCCTTCTGCCAGCCGGATCTTTTCTTTCCTTTCCTGCTTTTTTTTATCTTGACATGCTTTTAAACAGACTTATTTTTCTGCCATAATTTAAATAATGCAACCTAAATGGCTCTTAATTAAAGGAATATTCGGAGCAGGAGAAAAAATTGGCATCAGAAAAAGCAAAAGATTCAAATAAAAAAAATAAAAAGAATTCTGGGCCCGAACCGGCGCAAACAGCAGAAGAATCAACGGATATCCCTGGAGAAAAAGCAACCCAAGAGCAAGGAGTCAATGAGCTCAAAGAACAGCTTGCATCTGAAAAAGATCGTTTATTAAGACTTTCCGCAGAGTTTGAAAACTATAAAAAACGCAAACAGCGTGAAACAGATGACTTTAAAAAATTTGCAAACGAATCCATCTTCAGACAGTTGCTCACCGTTGTTGACAACCTGGAACGGGCAATTCTTTCTGCAGAAGAAACGGCAGCTGATGAGAAAATCCTCCTTGAAGGGGTAAAGCTGACTCACAAGGAACTGCTTAAACTATTTGAAAACTATAATGTCAAACTGGTTGAAGCAGAAAATCAGCCGTTCAATCCGAATTTTCACCAGGCCGTCACCCAGGAAGAAACCGATGAAATTGATGAAAATACGGTCACAAAAGTACTTCAAAACGGGTATACGCTTCATGACAGACTGATACGGCCTGCTATGGTGATTGTATCAAAAAAAATTCAAAAAGAAGCTAACGAAATATAAAGATATCTTGGAGGGTATGTGTTATGGGTAAAATAATCGGAATAGATCTTGGAACAACCAATTCATGCGTTGCAGTCATGGAAGCAGGTGGAGAGGTAAAAATCATCTCCAATGCAGAAGGAGGAAGAACCACTCCCTCCATTGTCGCAGTAACCGAAAGTGGCGAAAGGCTTGTTGGTCAGGCTGCGAAACGTCAGGCCATCACGAATCCGGAAAATACGGTTTTTGGTGTAAAACGGCTGATCGGAAGAAAATTTTCATCCAAAGAAATTCAGGCTGATATCCCCAACCTGCCGTATAAAATTGAGGCTGCCAGCAATGGTGACACCCGGATCAATCTGAGGGGAAAACAGCACAGCCCCGCTGAAATCTCATCCTTTATCCTGGCAAACATTAAAAAGACTGCGGAAGATTATCTGGGAGAACCGGTAACAGAAGCGGTAATCACTGTCCCTGCCTATTTTAACGACAGCCAGAGACAGGCCACAAAAGATGCGGGGAAAATTGCAGGGCTGAATGTTAAAAGAATTATAAATGAACCCACTGCAGCGTCTCTGGCCTATGGCCTTGATAAAAAAGGCGAGGAAAAAATTGCTGTTTTTGATCTGGGTGGCGGTACCTTTGATGTGTCTGTCCTTGAAATCGGTGATGGGGTGTTTGAAGTTAAATCCACCTCCGGAGATACCCACCTGGGCGGAGAGGATTTTGATCTAAGAATTATTGAATACGTTGCCGGTGAATTTAAAAAAACACAGGGAATTGATGTCAGAACTGATAAAATGGCGCTTCAACGGCTGAAAGAAGCTGCAGAAAAAGCAAAAATGGAACTATCCACTTCAACTGAAACCAGCATCAATCTGCCCTTTATTACAGCAGATGCTTCCGGCCCCAAACATCTGGATGTCAAACTTACCCGGGCAAAACTGGAATCCCTGGTTTCAGACCTTCTGGACAAACTTGAAAAGCCCTGTAAAGATGCGCTGCGAGATGCCAAATTAGGACCTGGCGGCGTGGATGAAGTAGTTCTGGTTGGCGGTATGACCCGTATGCCTGCGGTTCAGGCCCGAGTTGAAAAAATATTCGGAAAAGTACCCCATAAGGGCGTTAACCCGGATGAAGTAGTTGCCATGGGCGCAGCGGTTCAGGCCGGTGTTCTTCAGGGAGATGTCAATGATGTTCTGCTTTTGGATGTCACCCCCTTGTCTTTAGGGATTGAAACCCTGGGCGGAGTCATGACCAAACTGATTGATAAAAACACCACCATCCCCACCAAAAAAAGCCAGGTATTTTCCACTGCCGCAGATAATCAGCCGGCAGTCTCCATCCATGTGCTTCAGGGTGAAAGAGAAATGGCCGCAAATAATAAAACCCTTGGACAGTTTGAACTTGCTGATATACCACCGGCACCCAGAGGGGTTCCCCAGATCGAAGTGTCTTTTGACATTGATGCAAACGGTATTGTTCATGTTGCGGCAAAGGACAAGGCCACTGGTAAAGAACAATCCATCCGCATTACTGCTGCAAGCGGCCTGAGCAAAGAAGAAATTGACAAAATGGTCAAAGATGCAGAAATGCATGCAGACGAAGACAAGAAAAAAAGAGAACTGGTTGACACCAAAAACAGTGCGGAAGCCCTGGTTGACCAGACTGAAAAAACCTTGAAAGAGCATGGCAGTAAGGTGGATGAAAAAACCAGAAAAGATATTGAAACTGCTGTTGAAGCCCTTAAACAGGCCAAGGATTCAGACAATCTTGAAGGCATCAAACAAAAGATTGAAGCCCTGACCCAGGCATCCCACAAACTGGCTGAAGTCATGTATCAGCAGGCTGCCCAGGACGGTCAAGGCGCTCCGGGTGCGGATGCAGGTTCTGCACCCAAAGACGATGATGATGTCGTTGATGCGGATTTCGAAGAGGTCAAAAAGGACAAATAAAAGGCCATAAAAGCTGTTGAATATAATCCTGCCGTGTTCTATAGTTTCACGGCAGGATTTTTTATTTAATTTAAGGATGCGTTAGTATTAATGATAATTACCCGAATTTTAGCTCAAAATGCACTGAAATACAGGGATAAGACCGCCCTTATCGAACGTGCACCTTCGTCAAAAACCCGGAAGACCCTTACCTGGGACCAGTTTTTCCGGTCATCCAACGCCCTTGCAAATGCATTGGATCAATACGGAATAAAAAAAGGAGACCGGGTCATACAATTAATGACCAATTGCCTGGAATGGCTTCCCATTTATTTTGGAATCCTTTCAACCGGCGCATGGGCTGTTCCACTGAATTTCAGATTTGAGTCTGATAAAATTCTTCTTTGCAGCCGGACTGCCCAGGCCAAAGTCTTTGTTTTCGGAGAAGAATTCATTGACAGAATTGAAGCAGTCAAAGATGAGCTTGACACTTATGTCACCCTCTGGATCTTTACCGGCCCGTTGGCCCAATGCCCGGACTGGGCAGTTCATTATCCTCTTTTTGTTGAAAACCATTCAGAAGAAGCACCGCCGCCGGTTGAACTTGATCTGGAGGATGATGCTGCTTTATATTTTACCAGCGGCACCACCGGCACACCCAAAGCCGTCCGTCTGACCCATCAGAATCTGGCGCATGCCTGCCATGCAGAACAGGCCCATCACAAACAGACCCGGGATGATATTTTTTTATGCATCCCGCCCTTATATCATACCGGGGCCAAAATGCACTGGATGGGAAGCTTTCTTGTGGGCGGGAAATGTGTCCTGTTAAAAGGTGTCACCCCCCAATGGATTATTGAAGCGGTATCCGAAGAATTATGCACCATTGTCTGGCTGCTGGTACCCTGGGCCCATGATATCCTGATCGCCATTGAAAACAGACAGATTGATCTTAAAAACTATACGCTTTCCCAGTGGCGCCTGATGCATGCCGGTGCCCAGCCGATTCCGCCCAGCCTGATTCAAAGCTGGCAGACGTATTTCCCCGGACAGGAATATGACACCAACTACGGCCTTACCGAATCCACAGGCCCCGGATGCATTCATTTAGGCATCCAGAATGCGGACAGAATCGGTCCCATAGGACTGCCAGGGTATGGATGGGAAGCCCGGATTGTGGATGAACAGGGAAACTCCGTGGTTGGGGAAGACTCCGGCGAACTCATTGTTAAAGGTCCTGGAGTGATGAAAGAATACTATAAAAATCCCGGAGAGACCGCCCGAACCATTAAAAACGGATGGCTCCATACAGGGGATATTGCCCGCTATGACAAAGAGGGGTTTATCTGGCTTGTGGACCGCAAAAAAGACATGATCATTTATGGTGGCGAAAATATTTTTCCGGTTGAAATTGAAAATTTTTTCCTGACAAACAATAAAATTAAAGATATTGCCGTTATCGGCGTTCCGGATGATCGGCTGGGAGAAATACCAGCCGGCATTATCAGCGTCAAACCTGGCTGGATTCTGTGTGAAAACGATATTATAGAGTTTCAGAAAGATCTTCCCAGATACAAACGGTTGAAAAAAATCTTTTTCGGGGATGTTCCCAGAAATCCAACCGGAAAAATTGAAAAACCCAAACTCAGAAAAATATATGCCAGAACTGAAGAAACCCGTGATGACCCGAAAAGCAATATTGCATAGCTGCTGATATGAACTTTAAACCCTGTCTTAATAAAGGAAACACTTTGAAATATTTATTTTACAGCCTGTCATTAAAACTTGTTTTGATCACCCTTCTTGGTTGTGTGCTTTTTTCCGATGTTCAGGCGGACAGCGCCGACACCGGGAATAATAACAGCCTGAAAGAAGATATTCTCACCGCCCTTGAAAAAAAATATTCCGGCAAAAGCTTTGAGGCTGATTTTATACAGACATCAAGACTTGAAGCCCTTGATATCAATGAGACAGCTTCAGGCCATGCCCTGTTCAGCCACCCGGGAAAAATGAGATGGCAATATCTGGCTCCGGAACAACATGAAATCATCACCAATGGCACATCCTTATGGATATACCGGCCCAATGAAAAACAGGTCATGCTGGGAGATGCCACATCCTTTTTTCAATCCGGTGCCGGCGGTGCCTTTTTATCAGACATTTCCCTTGTCAGAAAAAATTTTACAATTGAGCTGAAAACAGTCACACCCGACCATGTGGAATTAACTCTGACTGCCAAAAAAGAACTGCGCGATATCTCATCCATTGTCATCCAGATATTAAAACCGGATAGTCTGATCCAGAAAGTCATCACCTATAATACATACAAAGACAGCACCATTTTTGAATTCAGCAACATAAAATTCAACCCGATTGACCCTGACACCTTTGAATTTATACCGCCAGCAGGTGTCAGCATAATAGAAATGAACTAATTATTATTTTTAAGGTACCGCCATGAAAGAAAAAATCAGACAACTGGCCAAAGAAAAAAATGCCATTATTCTTGCCCATAATTACCAGCCGCCGGAGATTCAGGATATTGCCGATCTGTGCGGAGATTCTCTTGAACTGAGCATCAAGGCCGCCAGAACAGATGCACAGATTATTGTATTCTGCGGTGTTCATTTCATGGCAGAAACCGCCTGTATTCTCTGTCCTGAAAAGACTGTGCTTTTACCTGCGCCTGATGCCGGCTGCCCCATGGCAGATATGGTGGATCCCCAAGCCTTAAGCCGCAGAAAACAGGAGCTGGGCAATATCCCGGTCATCACCTATGTCAACTCTTCGGCTGCCGTAAAGGCTGTCTCGGATATCTGCTGCACCTCCGCCAATGTCATTAAAGTGGTCAACAGTATTGATGCACAGCAGGTTCTGATGACACCGGATAAAAATCTTGCCCGTTACGCAGCAGCCCATACTGACAAACAGATTCATCTCTGGGAGGGCTACTGTCCTTTCCACAATACCCTGACTGCCCAGGATGTAAAAAAAGCCAGGCAGGAACACCCGGATGCCCTGTTTATCGCTCATCCGGAATGCCCGCCCCAGGTTCTGGAACTTGCCGACAGTATCCAGTCCACATCCGGCATGATCCAGTTTGCCGGAGAATCGACACACACCTCGTTTATTCTGGGAACAGAAAACGGACTGCTCTATCCCATTTCCAAAGCCCATCCGGATAAAACCTTTTATGCGGCCTCTGAAAAAATGCTGTGTCCGGACATGAAAAAAATAACCCTGGAAAATCTGGCTGACAGCCTTGAAAACCTGACCGGACAGGTCACCGTCCCGGAAGATATCAGAATAAAAGCCCTGGGAGCTGTTCAGAAAATGATTGCGCTCTGACATCCCCTGATTTTTTCATTTGTGATGCAAACAGGCGCTGTCATCATTTTGTATGGCAGCGCCTGTTACTATTTTACGCAATGTAATTATTTTATTTAACCGAACCCAAACTTACATGGCATCAAAGACTTCATCCGGGATATCTGCATTGGTATAAAATTTTTGCACATCATCAAGTTCATCCAGAACATCCATGAATTTAATCATCTGTTCTGCGTCCTTGCCTTCCACTGCTGTCATATTCTGCGGGATCATGGTGATTTCCGCCAGCTCATATTTAATTTTGGCTTTATCAACTGCCTCTTTTACAGCATCAAATTCAGCAGGTTCTATAATAATTTCAAAAGAATCTGTTTCTTCTCTGATATCTTCAGCACCGGCTTCAAGCGCAACTTCCATCAGCATCTCTTCGGTTGCATCTTCCTTGCTGACAGAAATCAGGCCCTTCTTGTCAAACATCCAGGAAACACAGCCGTCTGTTCCAACATTGCCGCCGGCCTTGCCAAAGGCATGACGGACTTCTGCAATGGTCCTGTTACGGTTATCGGTTAAACACTCCACCAGAACCGCAACGCCTCCCGGGCCATAACCCTCATATACGATTTCCTCATAATTGACACCGTCAAGCTCACCGGTTCCTTTTTTAATCGCACGTTCATATGTATCCTTGGGCATATTCTGAGCTCGTGCCGAATTCAGGGCATGTCTTAATCTGGGGTTTGCATCCGCATCCCCACCGCCCATACGGGCAGCAACAGTGATTTCCTTGATCAGCTTGGTAAAAAGCTTACCCCGCTTGGCATCAGCTGCACCTTTCTTGTGTTTAATGGTTGACCACTTACTGTGTCCTGACATTTTTTATATCCTCCTTCACCTCTTGCCTTTGGCAATAATATATATTTCTTTGCTTTGTTTTCTGCAACTTTCCGGTTTAAATACCTTGCACGTCATAAATTTTAATTTGACTGCTTTTTGAAAATCATTAAATTCATTTCCCTGAAAAATCTTGCAGACAAAATTACCGTTCGGAGCCAAAAAATCATCTGCTACCTGCAATGCCATACTGCACAATTCAAAGGATCTTAAAGCGTCCACATCCTTTCTTCCGGTGGTGGCCGGTGCCATATCACTGATCACTGAATCCACCCCTTTGATCCTTTCCAGAAATGCGCCATCCTCCAGATTTAAAATATCATCCTGTATGACGATCACATTTTCAGGCAATGGAATCTCAACAGCCTTTAGATCAATACCGAATACCCTGCCCTGATCTCCTGCCTGCTTTGCCGCATACAGCAGCCACGAGCCCGGTGCGCATCCCAAATCCAGCACCTGATCATTTTTTTTGATTATCTTGAATTTGTTTTGTATCTCTTCCAGTTTATAAACAGATCTGGCTGGATAATTCTGCGCTTTTGCCTTTCGGGTCAGATGATCTTCCCACGGATTGGCCCCCGGCTTTGCTCCTGATTTCTTAGCTGCGCTTTTTGGATTCTTTTTTGCCACCATCAGAACAAGACCTCCATGGCATCTTTAAGAAACCGGACACTTTCAATGGTCATCCCGTTAACTTTAGATAATTGTTTAACCGCCCCGGTTGGAACAAGGCATCTGGTAAACCCCATCTTTGCCGCTTCCTTGACCCGGGACTGAACATGACTCACCGACCGGATCTCTCCTGTCAGACCGATTTCTCCAATTAAAAGCGTTTCCTTATCCACAGGTTTATCCAGAAAACTGGATGCCAGAGCCGATGCAATGGCAAGATCTGCCCCCGGCTCTACTATTTTCACCCCCCCGGTAACATTCATAAAAATATCCAGCCCGGACAGATTCATGCCCAGCCGTTTTTCCATCACCGCTGCAATCAGGGACACCCGATGATTATCAAGACCCAATACGGTCCGTCGCGGGGTGCCCAGACTTGAACTGGATACCAGCCCCTGAATTTCAACCAAAATCGGACGGGTTCCTTCCATACACGCCGTAACCACAGAGCCTGGAGCCACCATTGAGCGTTCTGCCAGAAAAACAGCCGATGGATTGGGCACCTGGGAAAGGCCTTTTTCATTCATTTCAAACACACCGATTTCATTTGTAGAACCAAACCGGTTTTTGACTGCCCTTAAAATCCTGAACACATGACTTTTATCCCCTTCAAAATATAAAACCGTATCCACCATGTGTTCCATTATTCGAGGCCCTGCAATCGCACCCACCTTTGTGACATGGCCCACCAGAAAAATCGGCAGTCCTGTTGTCTTTGCAAGCCGCATAAACTGCATAGCAGCTTCTCTTATCTGGGTGACACTGCCCGGAGTTGACGCCACATCCGGATGAAAAATCGTCTGAATCGAATCAATCACCAGAACATCATATTTTGACTGGGTGACCAGGGCTGTAATAGCATCCAGATCTGTCTCCGACACAACAAAAAGAGAGGAACCATCTGATTTAAGACGTTTTCCCCTCATGGACAACTGAAGCACCGACTCTTCCCCGGAAACATACAGACATTTTTTGCCTTTATTGGAAAGCATTGACAACACCTGAAGCATGAGCGTGGATTTTCCGATCCCGGGATCTCCGCCGATCAGCACCAGAGATCCGTCCACAATACCGCCGCCCAGCACCCGGTCAAATTCATCCAGACCGGTTTTAATCCGGCTGGTGGATGTCACTTCAACCGAATCAATGGGCACAGGTTCAGGTAAAAAGGATGAATTCTTCTTTTTTACAGCTCCTGGAGCAAGGCGTTCTTCCACCAGCGTGTCCCATTCACCGCATTCCGGACACTGCCCCATCCACTTGGGCGCCTGATTGCCGCAGGACTGACACCTGAATATAGATTTATCCTTTTTTTTCAATAATTTTTACCCTGTTTATTAAATATTTCCTTAAAGTGGGCAAGCATATCATTTCATTGATTTTTTATCAAGATTTGACAATTGCCATAAAGATGGCCCCTGCCGATTCAATAAAAATGTCATTTTCCTTGTCCGAACAATTTATACAGGATATGATTACTGCATTTTAAGCGAGAACTTATCGAAAACCATAAATACTTCCAATACTATTATTGGCCGTGAAAAACTCTTTTTTCAGGCAGGGATCGGAGAAGAAAAGAATGCAGTTAAAAATTGCAGAGCTTTCGGATATTGAAGATACCCTTGAGCTTCATTACCTTTGTCAACAAAATCAATGCCAGATCATATGAGGCGCATACCAGAAAACTTGGCCTTGATGTAATACAGGAGTTCGAATTCAATCATAACCAGTACTATGAAATGGCCTGCCTTACAAAAGTATATTCTATGTAAATAGTTTTTCTTGACACCCCAATGAAGTTTAAAATATGGACACATATGAATATAATTGCCTGGTTTCAGAAAAGAAACTGTCAGAAGCCAAGCACCATCAATAATCGTGTTATATAAATAAAAAAGAAGACTGAAATGCCACATGTTATAGTGAAAATGTATCCGGGAAGATCGGATGAACAAAAAGCCCGACTTGCGCAGAAGATAACTGAGGATGTCATGGCCATTGCAAAATGCGAAGAAAAATCAGTCTCAGTTGCCATCGAGGAAATAAAACCCGAAGATTGGGCTGACGGAGTCTACAAACCGGATATCCTTGACAAGCCAGAAAACCTGTATAAAAAACCGGGTTATAATCCTTTTAGCAAACAAGTATAAGGTGTTTGCATAATCAGTTGTGTAACCCATATAAGGCAGCATTAAAATACCGTGTTTCTTCCAACCACAAAAAAAGAACTCAGCCATCTGGGCTGGGACACGCTGGATATCATCCTTGTGACCGGAGATGCCTATATTGATTCTCCTTTCATCGGCGTGGCCATTATCGGAAAAGCCCTTATGGACAAAGGATTCAAGGTCGGGATCATTGCCCAGCCGGACATGAACGCTCCTGATGATATTACCCGTCTTGGGGAACCTTGCCTTTTCTGGGGCATCACCGGCGGTTGCGTGGACTCCATGGTGGCCAATTACACAGCTTTAAAAAAACGAAGAAAACAGGATGATTATACCCCCGGCGGCATAAATGACAAGCGCCCGGACCGGGCAGTCATTGCGTACGCAAATCTGGTCCGCAAATATTTCAAGCAGCCCTGTCCCATCGTGCTTGGCGGGATTGAGGCAAGCCTTCGGCGCATTGCCCACTATGATTTCTGGTCCAATAAAATCCGGCGCTCCATACTGTTTGATGCAAAAGCCGATTATCTGCTGTTCGGCATGGCCCATAAAACCGTTATCCAGCTGGCCCATGCCCTGCAGGCCCATCAATCCCCCGAAGACATCAAAGGCCTTGCCTACATTTCAAAACAAGCTGCCGGAATACCATTACCGTCTTTTGAAGATGTCCAGAAAGATAAAAAAGCATATATCAGCAGTTTCCATCTGTTTTATCAGAATAATGACCCCATATCCGCCCAACAGATCTGCCAGAAACACACGGATCGATACATTGTCCTGAACCCGCCGCAGCCATACAGCACAACCCGGGAACTGGATCATCTGCATGCCCTGGGATATGAAAGAGATCTCCACCCGTTTTACAAAAAAGAGGGGTCTGTCCGGGCGCTGGATACCATAAGATTCTCCATTCCGGTGCACTATGGCTGTTACGGCGAATGCAATTTCTGTGCGATTTCCGTTCACCAGGGCAGGACTGTCCGGTCACGCAGTGAGGCCTCCATCCTTGATGAAGCCAAAGCCATTTCAAACCTGCCGGATTTCAAAGGATACATCACCGATCTGGGCGGCCCCACGGCAAACATGTACGGCTTTGAATGTAAAATCAAGCTCAGGCATGGCGCATGCAAAGACAAACGGTGCCTGTTCCCCAATGCCTGCAAAAATCTGGAACCGGACCACAGCAGACAGATCAGCCTGATCCGTCAGATTGAGCAGTTGCCGGGCATTAAAAAAGTATTTATCAGTTCCGGCATCCGGTATGATCTGATTTTAAATGATAAAAAAAATAAAACCGCCTATCTGAAAAAAATCATATCTGACAATGTTTCAGGCCAGATGAAGATCGCTCCGGAGCACACCCAGCCCCATGTGTTGAAATTAATGGGCAAACAGGACACCCGATCTCTTCTGGAATTTAAACAGATATTTGATGAGTTCAGCAAAAAAGCCGGGAAAAAGCAGTTTTTAACCTATTATATGATTGCCGCCCACCCCGGATGCCGCGCGGAAGATATGGAGGAACTCAAACAATTTGCCAGCCGGGAATTAAAAATCCAGCCGGAACAGGTACAGATTTTCACCCCGTCCCCATCCACCTATTCCACTTTGATGTATTATACCGGGCTTGATCCCTTCACCCTGGCCCCTGTTTTTGTGGAAAAATCTGCGCATGGAAAGGAAAAACAAAAGAAACTCCTGACAAACAAGGAAAAACAAGGTACAAGATCAAAAACGCAACCCAAGTATAAAAAAAAATAAACGGAGAATAAAAATGCTTGATACATTGTTTTCAATGAAGGACAAAATCTGTGTAATCACCGGCGGTTCCCGCGGTTTGGGATTTTATATGGCCCAGGGGTTTCTTGAAGCCGGTGCCAGAAGAGTTTATATCACGGCCAGAAAAGCCGCCCCCTGCCTCGAGGCTGCCCAGGAGCTGTCAAAATTCGGCGAATGCATTGCCCTGCCCGGAGATGTCTGTTCCATGGACGATATCAAAAAACTTGTCACTGATCTTTCACAAAAAGAAACCCGGATTGATGTTCTGGTCAATAATGCCGGTGCCGGATGGGGCGCCTCTCTGGAAGAATTTCCTGAAAAAGGCTGGGACAAGGTCATGGATTTGAATGTAAAAGCTCCTTTTTTTCTGATCCAGGCACTGCTCCCCATGCTTAAAAAAGGAAAATCACCGGAAAATACAGCCAGCGTCATCAATATCGGTTCTGTTGCCGGAATTGTAGCAGAAAGCATCTCCAACTATAGCTACGGACCCAGCAAAGCCGCCATCCACCAGATGACCCGAAACCTGGCAAAAGATCTTGCCAACAGTCATATCCGGGTGAATGCCATTGCGCCGGGCCGGTTCTATTCAAAAATGACAGAATATGTCAGCACGGATAAAGCCGCATTTGAAGCAGAGTGTGCAGCCATTCCCCTTCACCGGTGGGGAACCGATGAAGATATTGCAGGGGTTGCCATCATGCTTGCCAGCAAGGCAGGCGCGTTTATTACCGGCCAGATCATTCCGGTTGACGGCGGAACCACCCTGATCAGCTGATCCCGGACAGTTTAAAATAAGGGAGCAGGGCCGCGGCCCTGTTCCCGGTCTGACTCCTGTTTTTCATAGTGCCGGATAGCGGATCGAACGCCGTTCATCATGCTGACATTTCCAAAGCAGAAATACTTTACAAAACGGGCTTCTTTAAGATTCAGGGTTTTAAAAATCTGTTTTGCCTCAAGCCCCTGTTCCCGAAGCTGTATGATACTGCCATACAGGTCTTCTAAAAACATCAGCTTGTTTTGAATATGGCGCTTGCCATTATTTTGCTTGGGAAAATGACCGCACAGAATCATATCAAAATCCAGGGCAAGGATTTTTTTCAGCGATGCGATCTGACTTCCCATGTCTTCATCTGCCCTGAAAAACTTGATGTGATCAGCCAGATACAGATCTCCTGAAAACAGGATGCCTTCATCCTTGAGATAATACACCATATGATCCTTGGAATGCCCGGGGGCATGAACCGGGATCAAAGGGCCAAAACAGGTTTTAATTTCTTCAGGAAAAGGATCGATCTGCAGGGGGCTGGATTTTCCCCACACATATTTCTGATACGGAAAAATATTAAACCGGGTGGCCATTTTCCGGGCCGTGAGCGCATTGCCGAAAACACAGGCACCCAGTTGGTTTTTAATCATGGCTGCATTGCCGCTGTGATCTTCATGGTGATGGGTTAAAACCACTTGCCGGACACCGGCATTCTGTGCGATCTGGATCACTTCTTTTTGCATATGGGCCTGACCGGTATCCACCATCAGATCCCCCAGGGTATAACAGTGGGTTGTCATCATGGGTTGCCCCACCGGAGACCATCCCAGCTCAAACCCCTGTATTTTTGCAAATTGATATTCCCTGCAGACCCGCATATTCAATTTATTCTTTCATATCCGGCCGTTTGTCAAACCAGGGTTTTTCCTGTTCCAGCTGGGCTGCCAGTCGGAACAGGGTGGCTTCATCCCCGGACGGCGCAATAAACTGGACACCGCAGGGCAGGCCGTCATCTGTCCAGAACAGGGGAACAGACATGGCTGGCTGGCCTGTAAAATTGGCCAGCTGGGTAAACGGAGTTCGGGTCAGACCCTCGATTGCCATCTGGTCGATAATACCTGTTTTTGCCAGCAGTTTTCCCAGCTTGAGCGCATTGACCATCTTCATTAAAATAATTTCCGACGATTTGGGTTTTAATTCCCCTATTTTTGCCGGTGGATATGCTGTGGTCGGGGTCAGATACAGATCATATTTGCTGTGGAACTCTCCCATGATTCCTGCGGCGGCATCCCATCTGCGCATCTGTGTGACAAAATGCCCGGCAGAATAGGTCCGGCCCAGCATTCCCAGGGTCATTGTGGCAAGTTCAACATCCTTCAATGTGGCCTTTCTGCCCAGAAAAGTCTCCATCTGTTCAATATCAGCCGCGATCTCGCCAAAATACATCATCAGATAACTTTTGGCCAAAGCTTTGCCGTCTATTTCCGGTGCTGCCTGTTCCACATGGTGGCCCAGTTTTTCCAGAAGCCTTGCGGTTTCCTCCACAGCCTGAACACAGGCGGAATCAACCGGTGTACCAATCGGAGAAACCGTATTCACCGCAATGGTCAATTTGCCCGGAGACTGCTCAATTTCCTTCATGTACGGCTGGACAGGTTCGGGTATATTATACGAGGCATATCTGTCTGCCTTGCATGTTGCATCCAGCATGGCAGCGCTGTCCCGAACAGAACGGCTGATAATATGCTGGGCAACTGCACCCTGCCAGAGGACACTGTATTCCGGCCCGTTGGGCACCCGTCCCCGGGAAGGCTTGAGCCCGAAAAGACCGCAGCACGAAGACGGAATACGGATAGAACCGCCGCCGTCGCCGCCTGAAGCAAACGGCACCATTCCTGCGGCAACCGCAGCAGAAGAGCCACCGCTGGACCCGCCGGGGGTATGATCCGGATTCCAGGGATTCCGGGTTGCACCGTGAAGTTCAGGTTCTGTGTATCCATGCAGTCCGAATTCCGGAAGATTTGTTTTCCCCAGAATCACCACCCCGGTTTTTTTGTACCGTTTCACAAGTTCGCTGTCAAAGGCGGGAATATAGTCCTTGTATCCTCTGCAGCCGTTTGTCATGGGCACTCCGGCGTATTCGGTCTTGTCCTTGAGCAGAAAAGGGACACCGGTAAACGGTCCGTCAGGCAGCGTATCCTGAATGGACTGTCTTCCCTGGTCATACATTTTTGTCACCACAGGATTGAATCGGGGATTGTGCTTTTCAATTTTTTCAATGGCGGTTTCACACAGTTCTGAAGGGGAGATTTCTTTTTTTTTCACCAGGTTTGCCAGCCCGAGGCCGTCATAGTTCTCATATTCTTTAAATATGCCCATTTTTCCCCCTTTTTAATAGTTATGGAAACAATGAAACCCAAAAGTCCGGATATGAAATTTAATTTTATTTACGGTAGAATAGGCCCTGGCTTTCTGTCAAACAAAATATCAGATTATGCCTGATTTTATGCCGGACACACGTCTTGTGTTTCAAGGGAGAAAAGACAGTCCCTGTAACGGGTCAGACCGCTGGAAAATTTTTCATAGCCAAGAATCGCATTGACGGTTTCCTTATCAGTCGGGTCAACTGTTTCAGGGATAAAATCTGGTGATTCAAAAACCGCTCTTTTAATTGCCAGTCCCGGCTGAACCATCCGTTTTTCCACCACCACGGATTTACCGCTTTTCAAATGAATGGTTTTAAACAAATTACGGTATGAAATACTGGATTTAATTGCAGCCGCACTGTAAGAGACTGAAAGCCGGGCACTGGATGAGGGCACAAGATGTAACAGCCTTGCTGAAAATACCAGACTGTTTTTTCCCGAAGACAGGCTGTACCAGGAAGGGTCTGCGCCGTTTTCGATAAACCGCTGACACATCATTTCAAGTTCCGCAGGAGCGTCCGCAAGTGTCAGACGCCGGATATACCCGTTGTCTGTAATATCTTCATAGCCGGCCTGCACATAAGGCGCATACCGTTTTCTTGCAGCCGCGGCCTGGAACTGGCGCCGGTAGGTATACGCGCAATACTGGACAGGCAGGGCAATTTTCTGCTCCAGTGCAAAATCCATCAGCCGTAATGCTGCAAGCTCCGTCTCCAGTACCGTGACCCCCTGGTTGTATGTAAAGGTATATCCCCTTTTTTGAAGCCGGGCAATATTATATGGCGTACACCGGATCTGATGAAGGTTCAGATGGTTTACGCCCATGTCAGCCCATTGACGCATCAGGATTTCAAGCCGGGGCAGATCTTCAGGAATAGCAGGGATTTCAATGGTCACCCGGGGAATAATGCCAATGGCTTTTTCAATACCGGCAGGATTATACTGATCTGCACTCAGATCAAACCGTATTTCATCAAGCCCCTGATCCTTCAGACGCTTGAATGTATCTTTGTCCGACAGGATGCCGTTGGTGTACATCCAGGTATACACCGGATGGGAAACCCTTGATTTTACCCCGGCAAGAAAGGCAAGAACCTTGTCAATCGCAAGCAACGGCTCTCCCCCGCTGAAGCTGACCCCTTTGATGCTAAATTGCTCCACATAGTCTGCATAGGCTTCCGGCCGGTTGAACTCCAGCGCACTGGTCATGGGAGGGCCTGGATTATCCTGGGCCGAAGGACAGTAAAAACACCGTGCATTGCAGATACCGTTGATAAACAGACACGACCATGACCCTTCTCCGCACAGAATACACCCGGGGGAAAGGTCATGAATATGGGGTTTTGTTTGAGAAAACCGCCAGGCGCTCTCCTCCCGCCTGAATATGGATTCCAGCAGTCTGGCCTGCTCTGTTTCTGCAGCACGGGCGGTCTCCGCGCTCATCCAGTTGAGTTTTTCATAAACATCCGGATAGTCTTTTTGAAGTCTGGCAACAGCTTCAATGTCAACCGAAGAAGGTACAAACAAATTGTCTTTCATAAATTGTCCCACTATAAGAGTTGTGCATGGAATATGCACCGGATTCAGGCAGAAATCCAATAGCAGCGGCCCATGATTTTGTCAAGATGAATCATTCTGAAAACAGGCCCGCCCGTCCTGATCAGATGATCGTTTGTACGGACCCGTTCCGTACTTATTGACAAGGCAGTCAAAACTCTATACTCTTAATGAAGTACGGAATTCTTCCGTACGAAAGAAAGAGGAGGACAACAATGGCTACCACTCGCCTTGACATGAGATTAGATCAAGACATTAAAGCAAAAGCTGAAAAAGCGACAGCCTTGCTTGGATTAAAAAGTCTGACTGAATATATCGTCAAACTGATTGATGACAACGCAACCCAGGTGATTGCTCAACATGAAAGCATCATCGTTGAAAATGATATTTTTGATCTTTTTATCAGTGCATGTGAAAAAACTCAAAAACCCAATAAAGCTTTGCAGGATGCAAGATCTTTTGCCAAAGAACAAGGGATCAAATGAGTTGGGCAAAGGAATTCATAGAGCTTGACAAGGCTATCCACGACCGGGATTCCTTTGATTGCGGTGAAGGTGAATTAAATGAATTCATCCAAACCAAGGCTGTAAAGCATATGGTCGCAGGGATAAGCAGAACAATGATATTACCCGCCTGTGTTCCTCTTCCTAACGGCAAATACCCCATCTGCAGCTTTTATACAATTGCACCGAGTTCTATCAGCAGAGAAACTTTACCCAAAAAACGTATGAAAAAGCTGCCGCGTTATCCTGTTCCAGTATTTTTACTAGCTCAGTTAGCTGTTCAGTCAGAATATCATGGCCAGGGTTTGGGAAAAATCACCCTGATAAAAGCACTTGAATATTTATGGGAAATAAATTCTCACATGAGAGCCTATGCAATTATCGTCGATTGCTTAAATGAAGCTGCTGGGAGTTTTTATTCAAAATACGGTTTTGAAGTATTGTGCTGCCAGAATAGTAAGGCACGAATGTTCATGCCAATGAAAATTGCAGGGCAATTATTTCAACAATAATATTTCGTGCCAGTATCTGATCGGGACTTTTATCTTGATTTTTCCCCGGCCAGCTGCCATTGTTTCCAGATAAAAATCACCCTGCAATTTTTTAAGGCAATGCATACTCATGGATTTTATCAAAGCTGCGACCCAACCTGATCATCCCCCGGAAACAGCATGGTTCTTCATTTTTTCTGACCACCAGATCCTTGTTTTACAGGAAAAAGACAACTCCCCTGTCATTCCCTGTATCAGTTACAGGACAGCAATGGAAAAAGGATTGAATCATGTCTGCTATATCGGAACATATAAGAAAATTGCCTGTTACTGTGCCCAGGCACCAAAACCCCCTGTAACAGAATCAATGGGGCCTGATTTTCATCCTGTCAATTTCAGAAGTCTTTTCGGAAAAATGGACTTTGATATTTTCTGGATCGCCGGATATGCCCGGCAGATCCATGACTGGAACATGAATTTTACCTTCTGCGGAAAATGCGGCACCAAAACCTTAAAAAGCCCGAAAGAACATGTCAAAACATGCCCGGGCTGCGGGCTGATGAGCTACCCGAGGATTTCTCCGGCAATCATTGTGGCCGTGATAAAAGAAGACAGAATCCTGCTGGCAAGAGGCGTTAATTTTCCCAATAAAAAAATGTTCTCTGTTCTGGCCGGTTTTGTTGAAGCAGGAGAAACTTTAGAAGACTGCGTAAAAAGAGAAGTGTTTGAAGAAACCGGCATACAGGTGAAACAGATCACCTATTTTGGCAGCCAGCCCTGGCCTTTTCCGGACAGCCTGATGATCGGGTTTACAGCCGTTTATGACAGCGGCAGCATTCATATTGATCCGGATGAAATTGCCGAAGCGGACTGGTTCACCAGAGATCAGCTGCCGCTGGTGCCCCAAAAACCCTCACTTTCCGGACAGCTTATAGACTGGTTCATAGAATCCCAGGGCCAGTGAAAACCGGCTTGAAATTAACCCTTAAAAAAACAGGACAACAATCATGGCACCCGACATTGAGCACAGTGAGCAAAAAACAGTTCAGGCAAACGGTATTGAAATTGTTTATGATACCTTTGGCGACCCGAAATCCCCTCCGTTGATTTTAATCATGGGGCTCGGGCGGCAAATGATCGACTGGGATGAGGCGTTCTGCAAAAAAATTGCCGGGCATGGGCTCCGGGTCATTCGATTCGACAACCGCGATGTGGGACTGTCAACGCATTTTAATGACGCCGGCGCGCCGGATCTGAGTGCGGTTTTCCAGGCATTCATGAAAGGAGAAAAACCACAGGTTGCATACACACTGATTGACATGGCAAAGGATGTGACAGGATTGATGGATGCCCTGAATATAAAATCTGCCCATATTGCAGGCGCTTCCATGGGCGGCATGATCGCACAGACTATCTGCATTCATTTTCCCCAAAGAGTCAAAACGCTTATCTCCATCATGTCAACCACGGGAAATCCTGATCTGCCAAGAGCCACTCCGGAAGCTGCAGCCGTGCTGGCCACCCCGTCCCCTTCTGAACGAAAAGCCAATATCGAGCATTCACTTAAAGTCGCACGAATTATAAACGGGACTTTTCCCGTGGATGAACAGCGGGTCCGCAAAATGGCTGCCCTGGCTTTTGACCGCATGTATAATCCCGCAGGATTTCTGCGTCAATATACCAGCATACTGACCTCGGGCAGCCGAAAAGACCAACTGGCATCAATAAAAATCCCCACCCTGGTGATTCACGGCACCCAGGATCCGCTTATTCCCAAAGAAGCCGGAGCAGACACAGCCCGGACAATCCCGGGTGCAAAACTGTGTCTGATCGAAGGCATGGGGCACAGTTTTCCGCTTGAGGTATGGGATGAAGTTATCCATCAAATGGTCAGTCATGCCAAAAACATTGAGGAGGCAAACAATAGATAATTTTGAATTAACGATAAATCAGTTAACGGATATCGCAGCGGCATTTGAAAGAAAAACCAGACAAGGGCTGAACGAGGATGGCAAACAGATAAAATGTATTCCGACATATATCCCGTCCATTAAACTTCCGGATAATGGGGATGCCTGGGTCATTGATCTTGGCGGAACACATGTCCGTGCTGCCGTGATTTCATTTAAAAACGGGAAACCCTTTTTTAAGCGGGACCTTTGCAAAACAGCCATGCCCTGGGAAAGAAACACGGTTTTAGACAGGAATATCTATCTGGACACTCAATCAAAGGCATTGGAATCTTTGAATTTTAACAAAGCCTGTCCATTGGGATATTGTTTCTCATACCCGGCGCAATCCACGCAGGATGGCGATGCTGTGCTTCTAAAATGGACAAAAGAAATTCAAGTGCCCGGTGTTGTGGGTAAAAAAGTGGGGAGTCTGCTGTTAACGCATATCGCCTGGAATTACCCGAATGTAAACTGTTCTAAAGTCGTGGTGATGAATGACACGGTTGCCAGCCTGATTGCCGGACTTTTAATGCCCGAAGTGGATGCATATATCGGGCTGATCGTTGGCACCGGAACCAATATGGCAACCTTTATGGATACGCATCATATCCCCAAATTAAAAGAATCTGCTGCCCCGGGTCTGCTTCCGGTGAATCTGGAATCAGGCAACTTTTTCCCGCCCCATCTGACAAAATGGGATGAAATGGTGGATAACGCAACCCAGGACAGCGGGGAACAACGGTTTGAAAAAGCTGTGTCCGGGGCATATCTGGGAAATATATTCAAAGCCGTGTATCCGGAATCTGATTTTAATGCCAACACAGGTGCCCAGGGCATTGCTCAATTATTAAACAGCTCCCCAAAAAATGACGCATACAGGTTAACGGCTGAACAGATCTATGACCGCTCGGCAAAACTTGTGGCTGCATCCCTGGCAGGTCTCATTAAACTGTTAAATTCAAAAAAGGCTGTCAAAACCGTCAGAATTGTGGCAGAAGGCAGCCTGTTCTGGGGAACAATAAAAAATGAAAACCGCTATTTATCAACAGCACAGTCAACTTTAAAACAGCTGTTGAATGAATCGGGCCTGGAACATATCCATTTTGAATTTCAACACATTGAGGATGCCAATCTTATCGGCAGCGCAATCGCAGCCCTTGCCTAGCCGCCTTTAAATGATCGGAGTGTTCACCGGCTGAAAATCACTGATATTGCCGGTATAAATACCTGTGTGACCAGCATCTTTCTGGCATCGCGGTGACAGATGAAGCAGGCAGTGTTCACTGGGAAGCTGTTCCAGCAGGGGCGGATCTCCCAGCCATTGACGAAATTTCTTCCATGCCGCAACTTCCACAGACCCTCTGGGTGACCGGAAAGATCCGTCACTGGATATTTCCCTGAACCTGAGCCGGCTGCTTTTCAGCGGTTTTCCTGAAATCCTGAGCAATTCCATGGGCTGGTCAATATGCAGCCCAAACTGGCGGGCATTTCGGGCAAAATGAGTGCCACTGAAAAGAACAAAGGCACTGGCGGTCATGGCATCAAAAGAGTCGTAAAAAGATTCAAGAAACCTGAAACTTTCCTCCATATCCGGGTCTGTGCTGGTTGGAAGACCGAATATCATCATGGGCAGATTGGAAATGCCTGCCCGGGCAGACGCCTGAATAACCTGTCTGATATCTGAAACACGGGTTCCTTTGTTGATGATGTCCAAAAGACGCTGGGACCCGCTTTCCACGCCCCATCCGATCCAGCGCAATCCGGAAGCGGCCCATTTTTCCATCCGGTCCTGGGTGTAGGTATCTATGGGTTTTCCCAGAACATGATAAAAAATCTTTAATCCCCTGGCAGTGATTTCAGCAGCAATGGCATCCATATCCGGTGGCGGAATGAATTCATCCACAGAATAAAAATGACGTGCCCCAAGCGTGGTATAGCAGGCTTCAATCTCATCCACAAAGGTTTGCACCTTTTTTTTGCGATATCCGGAAAAAGCAAAATTATGGGAACAGAACCGGCATTTGCGCCAGGAGCATCCCCGGGAAAAAAGAACCGGCAGAACCGGAACCGGATTAAAATACAGATGCAGGGGCAGACGGGAAAAATCCGCAGCCGGAAGGCTGTTTAAAGAGATGGTCTGGGTTTTGGGATTTTCAATGATCCCGGAGGCAGTCCTGAAAGAAAGCCCTGGAATGCCGGACCAGTCAGCGCCTGCGCTGAGGGCAGCTGCAGCAGTTTCTCCTTCTCCTGCAACCACACCGTCAATTTCCGGCACAGCGGTCAGAAGATCGTGGACAGAAAGTGCAGACATCATTGCCCCGCCAAAAACCACCCGAAAGGGCTTGCCTGTTTTTCGCAAAAGAACTTCGTGCTTCACAGCCCTTGCCAGGGCCACAGCAAAGAGCAGCTGTTCCGGGAACAGGACTGAAAAACCAACCAGATCCGGGTCAGACTCAAGAATGCGGCCAACCTGTATATCCAGTAATTTCATATATTCTGCCGATGCCAGGCCGGTTTCTGAATACAGGCGGGCCTGGGTTGACAGGCATTCCATCTGCTGCCGCAACCGGTCCCAGATGTCTTTATAAAACAGGGTTGAGGCGGTGTTAAAAAAATCCCCCTGACGGCCCTGGACAAAATCAAGCAGGTCTTTTCCCTCGGGATCTTTTTGCGCCAGGAAATGCCAGGTTTCAATATTCAGATCCAGAACACCCACGGCAGCGTCCGGGACGGTCTGCTCAATAAACGGGGCAAGGGATGTAATACCAAGGGGGGCATAGGTTGCACTGGCCTTTGGAGCAAATACCAGAACAATGTGCATGGATACCTCTTAAAAACAATTCAACTCGTCTCCCTGAATCAGGGCCACCCCTTTTACACTGGCCTGATTTAATTTACAAGAGGCTGCCGGAAATATTGATGGGGACATAACGGATTGAGGCGCTTTTCAGGACTTTTATTTTAACAGATCGCTGAGCTCAAAACTTTCAGACCGGTTAATGGTAACAATAAACCGCTTAAGAAGACTCTTGTCAAAACAATGGGACATCCCCTGGTCCCTGAGTTTCACCCGGGCTTCAACTCTTTTTAATGCTTCCTGTTCTATCATTTCCCGTTCTCTTAGCCGTCTGAGCTTGATGTCATAATCATCCCTGACGATTGCCGATACAGGCGTCTTGATATTTTCACTGACTTCCTGCTCAAATTTTTTCAGGGTATCCAGATGGGGATTATCTCCTGTCATTATCTTCAGGGCTTCAAAGGGGGTTTTCGGTTCCTTGTAATGGCGCCGGGATGTCAGGGCGTCAAACACATCGGCAATATGGCAGACTTTTGCAATCAGCGGGATCTGTTCATGGCTCAACCCGGTCGGGTATCCGCTGCCGTCTTCATTTTCATGATGGTATAAAATCGCCTGCATGGCATGTTTTGTGATGTCCATATCAAACAGAAGGCAGCGGAATCTGTATTGGTTATCCGTATACGGCTGCCTTTCATAAATGGAAAAATCCATAAGGCTGTCTGCATTTATTAATAAAGTGTCAATTTCATAAAACTCAGCGCCGTCATTAAAATACTCAATCTGCTGATCCAATTTGGTTTGCTCCCTGATATGGAGGATCGGAGGAAAAGGGGAAGTGACAGCTATGACAGTGTTCAGCCGGAACACTTCCCTGCTTTATTTTTTATTGGTTGTCGTCCTTGAATTTTTTGGCTTTTAAAATCTGACGTTTTGATGCATTCAGCTCTTTTTTTCTTAACCGGATGGATTTGGGAGTCACCTCCACCATTTCATCATCCCGGATAAAATGAATCGCCTTCTCAAGGGTCATGGCCTTGACCGGCGAACAGATCACGGCTTCATCCTTGCCCGAAGCCCGCATATTGGTCAGCTTCTTTTCCTTGCAGGCATTCACATCAATATCCTGATGGCGGTTGTGCTCACCGATAATCATGCCTTCGTACACCTGGGTATTGGGCTCAATAAACATCTGGCCCCGGGGTTCAAGGTTGAACAGGGCATAGGGCACTGCCCGTCCGGTCCGGTCCGCCACAAGGGAGCCTGTAAACCGCACAGGAAACTCTCCGCGGTGTTCTTCGTAGCCGGACAGATAGGAGTTCATAATGCCTGTACCCCGGGTATCTGTCAAAAACTCATCCCGGTATCCGATCAGAGATCTTGAAGGGATTGAAAATTCAACCCTGACCCGTCCCTTGCCGTTGTTTACCATATTCAGCATTTTGCCTTTTCGAATGGACAGCTTTTCGGTCACCACACCCATAAAGGTTTCACTGCAGTCCACAAACAGATGCTCAATGGGTTCCAGTGTTTTTCCATCCTTATATTTATATATGACCTTGGGACGGCCCACACAAAGTTCAAACCCCTCTCTTCGCATGGTTTCAATGAGAATGGCCAGCTGGAGCTCTCCTCTTCCCTTGACAATAAAACTTTCATCGGTGGTGCTTTCCTCCACTTCAATGGCAACATTCAAAAGCGTTTCCTTAAGCAGACGCTCCCGGATTTTTCTGGACTGGACAAGCTTGCCTTCAAGCCCTGCAAATGGAGAATTACAGATGGAAAACTGCATGGCCACAGTGGGCTCATCCACAGTGATCCGTTTGAGGGGGACAGGATCGTTTTTCGTACAGATGGTATCCCCGATTTTTACATCCTCAATACCGGCAAGGACAATAATATCCCCCACCTGGGTTTCATCCACCGGATTCAGAGTCATTCCGCTGTAGGTCTGAATTTTGGAAACTTTTAACGACCGGAGCTCATTGTCCTCATTGATGCACACCAGATTTTCATTGGATTTTACACTGCCGTTAAAAATCTTGCCAATGGCAAGACGACCCAGATAATCTGAATATCCCAGATCTGAAACCAGCATCTGGAAAGGTGCTTCAGGATCGTAGGACGGCGGCGGCATCTCTTCTATGATCAGATCAAACAGCACATTCAGGTTGTCCACATCATCCTCAAGTTCCCGTTTGACGATTCCGTCGCGGCCGATGGCATACAGATACGTGAAATCAAGCTGTTCTTCTGTTGCATCCAGATCAATAAACAGATCATAAATCATGTCCAGAACTTCATCTATCCTGGCATCTTTTCTGTCTATCTTGTTGATAATCACCAGAACCGGAAGCTTGGATTCAAAGGTTTTTTTCAGGACAAACCGGGTCTGGGGCAACGGGCCCTCTGAGGAATCCACCAGAAGAATCGCACCATCCGCCATGGAAAGCGCACGCTCCACTTCACCGCCGAAATCTGCATGGCCGGGGGTGTCAATAATATTAATCTTGACATCTTTCCAGGTTACGGAACAGTTTTTGGCTGCAATGGTAATGCCGCGTTCTCTTTCAAGGTCCATACTGTCCATGAGACGTTCATCGACTTCCTGACCTTCACGGAAAACCCCGCTCTGCCGAAACATTGCATCCACCAGAGTCGTTTTCCCATGATCGACATGGGCAATAATGGCAACATTTCTTAATTTATCATTACGTGCTGTATTTTTTTTCATGATTCTCCTGTTGATGTCCTGTAATTTTCACAGCCAGGGAAGATAACCATGAAACACAAAAAGGTCAACTATTACTTTGACACCCGGGTTGCACCCTGTGATGAAGTGATGATCCGGACCCGGTCTCCCGGATTAATCACCATATCTGCTTCCTGTACCACCACAATGGTCTGGCCGTCATCTTTTTTAACCACAATTTCCAGGCCCTGTTTTCGGGTAATACCTTCTTCTGCAACCGTTCCTGCTGCTGCACCGGCAAGAGCGCCAAAAACAGTGGCAAGGGTTCTGCCGGAACCGCTTCCCACTGTACTGCCGAGCACACCGCCGGCCACACCGCCTGCAGCAGTACCCACAGGAGTTTTGGTGCCTTCAATCAACACCTGTTTTACCGACTCCACGATCCCGGTTTCAACGGTCTGCACCTGCCTTGCCTCATCCCTTGAATACACCTGACCCGACCGGCTGGATGCACATCCTGAAACAAATATTGAAACCATTGCCATCAAACAAAAGACAACCACTGAATTTTTTATATTTTTCATAACATATTTCCTTTTTTAAAAAATAATTCTTCTCTTTCTATCCACATATGATCACAAAAATAATCTTTATATCCTCATTGGTCAAGCTAACCGTTCAAAACTATATTCTTACCCAATGCGTATTGTCTTTTTAAAATGAACTTTGTATAAAAAACAGAATACTTTCCGAAACATCAACTGCTTAAATAGGGAGTCGAATATGAAACAAACACAGTTAAAAGAAGCAGACAAGGCTGAAATTACCGTACTGGTCGACAATTACGCAGACCTCTTTCTGGCAGACACGGATATCGCCAAACGGATGAGGGTTCTACCTCCGGTTGCACCCATGGCCGAACCCGGTCTGTCATACCTGATCAAGGTCTGTTCCGGCGAAAAAACGCACACCCTGCTTTTTGATACCGGCATCTCCGGGTACTGCCTGCTTCATAATACAAAAAACTTCGCATCCAGCAGGGCCGTATTAATGGGAGAGGTAACAGCAAAATTTGAAGAAATGGAGGCTGTTATTTTAAGTCACGGCCATTTCGATCACTGCGGCGGACTTCTGGATGTTTTTAAAACCGTTGATAAACGGCTGCCTGTTATTCTTCACGAAGAAGCCTTTGCCCTGCGCCGAGTCAAGATCATGCCTGAGGTCAAGGCGGATCTGCCTGCCATGGATGAAGAAGAAGTGGTAAAGGCCGGGGCGGATCTGCAGAAAATCAATGGACCCCGGACTGTATGTTCGGATCTTGTTTTATTGTCCGGAAATGTAAAACGGCAGACTGACTTTGAAAAAGGCATGCCCGGTGCCGAAGCCCTGATAAACGGAAAGTGGATACCAGATCCGTTTCATGACGACATGGCTGTGGCCATCAATTTGAAAAGCAAAGGACTGGTCGTAGTGGGAGGGTGCTCTCATGCCGGTATTATAAACACGGTTGAACATCTTAAATCAGAAACCGGAATCAGCAGTGTCTATGCGGTTATGGGCGGATTTCATCTCGGCGGGGGAAATGAAAGAATAATTGAACCCACAATAAATGAAATGAAAAAAATTAATCCGGAAATCATCGTACCCATGCACTGTACCGGATGGAATGCGATCAACCGCTTTGCCATGGCAATGCCGGATAATTTCATACTGAACAGCGTCGGAACAACTTATATATTCAAATAAGGAATCACAGACACAACCGGATATATCAACGAGCCGCGACAACGGCTTTAACTTGATTTTTGGCACCCGCCCATATAGGGTAGGGTAAAATTTATAATTTACCAACCTTGTAAATGAAGAGTTTTGCATTATTTTTTTAGGGTAATGTTCCAATTGATACCATTAAAACAAGGAGTAAAACAATGACTATGATCATTGTAACCGTCATCATTCTTGCTGGCCTTATCGGAGCCGGCGTGATGATCAAAAATAAAAAAAAAGATACAGGCCCAGACGCTGACAGCCCTGTGCCGCCTTTCCAGAAAGATGCCCCGGGCCAGGAATATCATGATATCCTGTCCTCCTTATTAAACTTGAATATTCTTCTGCGCAAAGACCCGGATATCCCGGATGCAATGACCATCAAGATCGAAACGATCATTGATGATCTCACTGTTATTATCCCGCAGATGATGGAGCGGTATCCGGCTGAAACCCTGACCTATGAAGTCAAAAAAATCGGCAAAGCCCATTTATACAAAACAGTCAAAGAATATCTTGACCTGTCCAAAGACAGCAGAAAAGCCCAGCAGACCATCTTTGAAAACACCATAGACAGTCTGCATGAGGTATCTCACAGATCCAGGGATATCATTGAAAAAAATGAAACTGCAGAATTTAAGACCATGGCGAATTTTCTTTCGGGAAAATTTTCGTAAAAAGGAGAATCAAAAATGAATGATATGGCTTTAGATCTTCAACGTGTTGCTGACCAGGCAAAAGCCCCTGTGCTTTCCGACATCACCCGGGCATCGGGTCAGGGTGCCCTGACCCCGGTCCAGGCACCGTCCAACCTTGTGCCGGTACAGCCCTCCCACTTGACTGTTGAAGATATCCAGGCAATTGAATCCAAAGCAGATGAATTCATTGAAAAAATAAAAAAAGACCCGGCTGACTGGCAGCTTGGCAATTTTGTTTTTGGTCTGGGCCAGAAAATCATGGAGGAAACCCAGGCTCAGGTCAGCTTGTATGACCGGAAAATGGGCAGCGTGCTCAAAAATGTGGCCACGGATAATTCTTCACCTGTGGGCAAAAATATCCTGGCCATCAAAACCGAGCTGGACAAGGTGAACCCTACGGTGGTTGCCAGGACACAGGCACCGTTCCAGACAAAAATGATGGGACTGTTTACCCGGACAGTCAACCGGCTGCCCAAGGGAGATGAAATCCTGAGAATCATTGCCGAGAGAAGGGAAACGGTGAACTCCACCATTGACGGTATCCGTGACCATCTGAGAAATGATGCAGACCAGGTGGCAATGGATGCAGCGGAGCTGTCCACCATCTGCGATGCCTTAAAAGAAATCCAGCCCAAACTGCAGGAAGAAATCTATCTTGGCCAGATTATCTGGCAGAAACTGATGGATTATATCCCCACGGAAACTGATCCGAGAAATAAAGAAGCCCTGACAACACTGACCTCTGATCTGGCCGTGGCAGTGGTGGATCTTCAGACCATCGACAATGCCAATCTCCAGACCCGGTTCGGCGGAGAAATGATGGTCAGAAATTCCCATCTTGTCAAACGCCTGGTCCAGAGAACCGACATGATCCTGTCCACTGCCGTTAAAAATGCCCTGGCAGTGCGGGTGGCGGCAGAACAGCAGATGGCAACCCTGCAGCATCTGGACATGGTCCAGCAGGCAGCGGCTGAAACCATGAAAGACACAGCCAGGGTAATCGGCAGTGCCGCCATCAAGGGCGCAAAAATGAGCCAGAGCATGACCGTAAATATTGCAGCGCTTGAAGAAGCCTGCCAGACCTATGAAAAAGCCTTTGAAACCTATGCGTTGATCTCCCGGGAAACCATCAGCATTGCATCCCAGAGCTCCAACGCCCTTGGAGAAATGAACAAACGATTCCGGGCAAGAACCGATGCATTGACTTCCCGTCGGCAGGATGCCTGATAATTAAAATTTGAGATTCAGTGTAACTATGGAGAACACCGATGCTTGATATTGCCACCCAAAAATCGTTCCAGGAAAGATTTCGTGCTATCCGGATGCTGGAGAAAAAAGATCTGGTTCCGGCCGGGGGAAATACACATCCCGACATTCGGGATGCCGGAAAAAATTCTTTTTTCTGTTATCTTGGCCATACGTATTTTGTAAAGGATCTGAACCGGTATGAAGAAACCTCTGAAGATTACAGACACAAAAAAGGCTATTTTATATACGAGCTGACCTGTCTGTGTCTTGAGACGGGTCAGACAGTCAATTTTGAATGGGAATTTGATGATGTGCTTGAAGTTTCCATGACACTTGACCGGCTTTCCTTCAGGAACCTGAAGGATGAGGAAGGCACTGCCATTGATGAGGATGATCTGGACCAGATTGTTGATGACAGGGATGTCATTGTCGTGAATGGAGAAAATTTCTGGTATGAAGATGACTGGGCAGCCATTTATTACAGGGGTGCTAAAGAAGAAAAAGTCTATATGTATGAATTTGAAAACGAAACCGGCACACAGTTTCTGACCATTGAAGAATGGTCCGGTTCCGGCAGGGAGGAATATCAGGTATACACATCCGCACCCATTGACCCCAATGCCATTATTATCACCAGCAAAAAAGAGACATAACAGATGATCACTTCCAAAAAACCATTCAATCTCAAGGTGGATAAATGGATCATCCTTGGCGTGTTTGCCCTCATTCTGGCATTCATGTTTAACGGATGCGGGCAGGGACTTCCAAAAGACCTGAAAAAAGAAGCAAAAGCAATTCCGGATCGTATCGAACACACCCGGAATCAGGTAAAAGAACTTGAACATAAATATGCAGGTCTTTCTCAATCCTCAGAATTTGCCCCCATTGAACGGTTTGCACAAAAAGAAAACTGGGCTGCCAGATTTGTCCAGGCAGATCAGGAACTTAAAACTGCCCAGGACCTGTTTAATACCGGTTTAAAACCGTTGATCAAAAAAGACAAACCCGAACTGGGCCCCCAGGTCAAGCAGCAGATGGAACACATAAAAAAGATAATGGATGACGGCCTGCGCCTTGCCCGGTATCCGGTTGACAGATTTTCAAACATCACGGAAACCATCCGGAGTGCAAAACCCCTGGCAGACCGCTCACAGGAAAACACCCAGCAGATCGAAGGGATTGTCGCGCGTTTAAAAGACGGCATTGTTGCCAAAGCCCTGCTGGATTTTCCCGATGTCGCACCAAAAATCAATGACCGGTTTGCACCATTATCCGAGATCGAAAATCAGTCAAAAGAACATCTGAACATTGTGACCCGCGAATCTGAACAGCACCGTATGGGCAAGCCTGCTGATTATGCTGCATTTACGGACAGCTCCCAGGCCATCTTCAACGGCCTGGCAACAGCTGGAACCCTTGAAACACAATTAACCCGGGAACTTGGACAACTGTATACCAGCTACACAAAAATCCTCAAGGACATGAAAGAAGAATATATTGTTACCATCAAAAGAGAATCCTGGAATGAAAATTCCGATTACTATGATCCTGTTTTTACCAGCTTCCAGCGAAAAGTGGATGCTGATACCTATGAGGCTTTGACTGCAGATAATGTGGATAATATTGCTGCAATAACGGCCGGATTTACAGGTTCAAATTTTTCAAGTCAGGTGGGTCAAAAAATCTGGGAAGAACTTAAAATCAACCCCACGGAAAACTGGCCGGGACGAGGACATAATGCAGCTTCCTTTTATGTTGAAGATTCAACAGAAGCCTATTTTCATAGATACCTTCTGGAAAAAGAAGGGGAAACAACAGAGACCGACTGGGAAAAAGTGGATGCCAATTTTTTTGATGCCAACCTGGAGTTTTTAGGCATGGCCATTCTTTCAAAACCTTACGGCGTTTTTGAAGAAGACCGGATCACCCAGGCAACACCGCCTGGCATGGCCTATGTGGGCAATCCGAAATACGGGGAATGGCAAAAAGACAATTCAGGCAATTCGTTCTGGTCCTGGTATGGGAAATATGCATTGTTTTCAATGCTCTTCAGTCCCCGGCCCTTTTATTACGGCCAGAATTCCTGGAACAGCTGGAACTCAGGATACAGAAACAGCCGCCCGTATTTTGGCGCTACAGCAAACGGATTTCAGCAATTCGGGACATCCGGAAATTTTGTAAAACAGTCACCCGATTTTCAAAGTTCAACTTTTGCAAAAAGCGGCGGATTCAAATCCCAGGCCGCTTCTGTCCGGGGCGCAGGCGCAAATCTTCGCGGCGGCGGTCCACAAAGCAAAGGCAAATAAACCCATCCAAGGAGAAAAAAATGAATATTGCTGTAACGCTTACCAGCCTGGGTCAAGGATTCATCTATGTCATTGCCGGTATATGTTTCATCGGACTGGTCAAAAAAATAGATGACTGGCGGACCAAAGATTTTAATGATGATGACCATATAGACGACGGCAACCTCGCTGTGGGATTAAGGCGGGCCGGATTATATCTTGGAATTGCCATTGCACTTTCAGGGGTGATCAGCGGCATTTCAAGCGGATTTTTCATTGATCTGATCCAGCTGCTGATTGACGGGCTGATCATTGCAGGATTCATGTTTTCCTCCCGGTTTATCAATGATTTTATCATGCTGGGCCATATCAATAATGACGCTGAATGCATCAAGACCTTTACCCGGAAGGACGGCAGCCGGGTGATCGGAAACACGGCCGTCGGAACCGTGGAATGCGGCATGTATATTGCCACAGGTTTTATTCTGAGAGGTGCCTTCTCCGGCGCAGGCGGAACCTTTTTCCAGGGCATTGCCAGTGCCATTGTCTTTTTTATCCTGGGACAGATGGCCCTGCTTGTTTTCGGGTTTCTGTATGAACTGATCACGCCCTATAATATCAGAAATGAAATCAAAAACAACAACCCTGCGGCAGGCATAGGACTTGGCGGCATCCTGATCGCTCTGGGGATCATTTTAATGGGAAGTCTTTCAGGGCCTTTTACCGGATGGTCAAATGATCTGCTCAGTTTTGGCATATACACAGCCTACGGCATCATCATGCTGCTGATCGTCAGCACACTGGTTGACAAACTTCTTCTGCCCACCACCAGCATTGCCGTAGAGGTTACAGAAGACCATAACAGCGCTGCCCTGATTGTTGTGGCAAGTGTGATGAGTGCGGTTGCAATCATTATTTCCTTTTCCATGTAACCCATGACCCGATTGTCCCGAAAAACCAGCTTTGCATCTGTACTGCTGTGCGCCTGCATGTTTGCAAGCGGGGCCTGTGGCATCATACTGGAATATGTCCAGGCAAGCCTTGCCTCCATGATCCTTGGCAATTCCTTTGAACAATGGGCCATGGTCATCGGACTCATGCTTTTCTGGATGGGATTCGGCAGTCTGATCCAGGCACAGATTCCCAAAGAAAAACTGATTTACACCTTTATCGGCGTTGAGACCGGTCTTGCCCTTGTGGGCGGGTTTTCTCCCACCCTGACCTATCTGGCATACGGATACACTGCCCATTACGGCCTTGTCCTGTATTTTTTCGTCAGTTTCATCGGGATCATGATCGGACTTGAAATCCCGGTCATCATCCGGATCAACAATGATTTCAGCGATGAACTGTCCACCAACCTGGGAAATATTCTTTCCGCAGATTATATCGGCAGCCTGGTGGGCGCGTTGATCTATGTCTTTGTCCTTTTAAGGTTTACACCCATCACTGAAGCCGCGTTTTTAACCGCGGGCATCAATTTCCTGCTGGCTTTTATCACCTTTATCTATTTTTCAAAAGCAGGACTGATTCATAAAAAGGCTTTGCCGGCGATTATCATGGTCATCACCTTTTTTGCCGTATCCTCCGGTATCTGGAACAACCGGGAATGGAACCTGAAAATTGAACAGCCCCTGTATGATGACCCCATTATTTTAAGCCGTACCTCCCAGTACCAGCATATTGTCATCACCCACTACACGCCCTTTGATGAGGTCCGGCTGTTTTTAAACGGCAACCTGCAGTTCTGCAGTACAGACGAAGCCCGCTACCATGAGCCCATGGTGCATCCGATCATGAATCTTGCCCCTGTCCGGAGCAAAGTGCTTATCCTGGGCGGCGGTGACGGCTGTGCATTAAGGGAAGTTTTAAAATATGAGGATGTAAAACACATCCTGCTGGTGGACCTTGATCCGGACATGACACACCTGGCCAGAACAGATCCTGTGCTAACCCGGATCAACCAGAATGCCTTTAAGGATTCACGTCTGGTACACATGGCAGGCGCTGGTGTCAGTCCCGGGGATGACCGCAGAATCTATAAGAATACCCCCCGGAAAAACAATGAGAAAAATCAGTCTGAAACCCAAAAACTTGCCGATGTAAAGGTCATGAATATTGATGCGGACAGATTTTTAAGTGCGGTTCCCGGATTCTGGGATGTCATTATCATTGACTTGCCGGATCCTTCCACACCGGAACTGACCAAGCTGTATTCCAAGGAGTTTTATAAAAAAATAAAGCAGCATTTATCACAGCACGGTCTGATGGTGGTCCAGGCCACCTCTCCGTATCTTGCCAAAGAAAGCTATCTGTGCATTGGCCGAACCATCCAGAGCGCTGATCTTGCCATTCTGCCCTTTCATGAAAATGTGCCCAGTTTCGGAGACTGGGGATGGTTTCTGGCCTGGCATGCCAATATTGATTCAGCAAAAATCACCCGCAGGATAGATCACCTGACCTTTGATATCCCCACCCGCTACATCACCCCGGAGGTTTTCAAGGCAGAACTGGTTTTTGGCAAAGGCCAGCTTGAAACCCGGAATACACAGATCAACACTCTTCTTTTCCCGGTCCTGCTAAGCATATACAACCACGAATCCTGGCTTGTGGAATAACAAAACCGCCCGACTTACCGTAAACGGAAGCCGGGCGGTTTTTATCTGATCAATGGATGTATTTTCTTTATTTAAGAAGTGAGGGCATATTTTTAATAACTGCTTCAGCTTCTTTCATAATATCATTCACCATATCTGCAACTTTGGGCAGATCAGAAATTCTCTGGGCACATTCACCACCCGCCATCATGGCCTTGTCTTTATCACCATCATAAACTGCATTAATTGCAACTCTTTCATATTCCATCAACTTCATGGCACCTTCAGTGAGCGGGCCAGGGCTGTCAAGGAACAGTTCCGGTGTGTACTCCAGTGTATTTTTCTGATGTACTTTTGAAGTGTCGGTTTTAATCCAGCGGGCAGGTCCGACAAAGCCTCTTGCAACCAGAGTACCACGATCACCGGCTTCTACGATGCCCTGTTTCCACATCGGTGCAAAATCACTTTCTTCTGTGGCCAGGAAACGGGTTCCCATCTGAACACCCGCAGCACCCAGAGCCAGAGCGGCAACAAGACTTTTTCCATCACAGAATCCGCCAGCGCCGGCAACCGGAGTTCCTGACTCTTTCAAGGCTTCTACAACAGCAGGAAGCAGAACCATGGAATGAACAGGTTCCCATGAGGTATGGAATCCGCCTTCATGACCGGAAGCCACAATCAGATCAACGCCTGCTTTCTGACAGCGAAGCGCACCTTTAACCGAAGGAATGACATGCAGCCAGGTAAAACCGGCATCTTTCAGAGGTTTAGCCCAGGGAATGGGATCTCCTGCAGAGGTAAAAACCACCTTGAAACGGTCTTTAAGACTTGGGTCCTGCTCTCTGGCTTCGATGGCAGTCTGAACAGCCAGCTCCGCATGCTCCATCATCATCCCGGACACCATGACATTAATACCAAAGATACCGCCGGTTGCCTTGGTTCGCTCATTTGCCTGCTGAAAGGCCTTCATCAGAATATCTTTTTTGCTTTCTCTCGGATCAGCACCGACAGTTCTGGCCCAGTGTTCATAAATTTTAAATTGATCTGTCCGGGTGGATTCATGCAGACCACTGGTTGACATCAATCCCAGAACACCTGCATTTGCTGCAGCAATACTGAGCATATTGTTACAGAACGGGCCCATTCCTGCCTGGATGATAGGATGTTTTACACCAAGCAACTCATTCATTTTTGTTTTGATCATCTTGTTTTCCCTCATTATGTTAAAGGTTAATTAATTTCAGTGAAAACTGAACATTTGTTCTATTAATAACTTAATTTAAATCAAGTTGCAACCGTGAATTGTGCAATAAAAGAATGGATACCCACTTGTAATACCTGAGAAAATTATATTATAGTCAACTGAATTGTTTATTATCTTTGGTTATCATCATTGTCGCACAATGAAAGGATGTCGGTTTGGATACACCTTCTAATGACACGCTTCTTGATTATTTTACAGAATCGATCTGTCCTTTAACCGGCGCCAGAATCAGAGAAAATCAATCCTGGGAAAATATCCCTCTGACCAAAAATTTTTCCGTATCCTTTAAACTTGTAAACGATAATACCCTGAGTGTTTTTCCAAAAGGATGGGCCACTTTTGACGGCGTTAAATCTCTTTTCATAGAATATGACCGGTTTTTGAATACTGTCGGACTGAAGGATAAGCCCTATACAGAGGTGTCTGACTACGGCCAGATCACCAATATTCCATCCAAAAGAGCCCGGATATATGTCATGGACAGTCTGCTGAAAAAAGCAGAAAAGAATCTGCTGATGGGCCATTTTATCTACAATGTCCCCAGGCACATCAAATGGATGTATAATATCGGAACTCGATTCAACCGGCCGCAAATACCCATGCGTGCTTATGATACCTATGCCGGTGCATATAAAGCATCCCGGAATATTACAGGCGACACCCCGGGCAAATGGTCGCTCGCATCCCTGGCCGGACGAATCAAAAGATTTTTCACCAGAAATGATCTGGAAACCTATTCAAATGAAATTTTAAAATACATTGGCGCCATCAACTGGGATAAAGAAGAACATCTGTTTGCAAACCGCGATGATTCCCACCCTTTTATTGCCGTATTTGATTCTTTAAGAATTCTCAAAACCGACCTGGATGAAAACCAGAAAGAAAGAGAAGAAATTGAAAAAGTATATAAAAAGCTTTTTGATCATATTGCAGACCCCACCATTGTATTTGATCAGGAAACGCACCAGATCTATGACTGCAATCTTGCTTTTTTAAATATCTATGGATACCTGCGCGAAGAACTCCAGGATATGACACCGGTCATACTTCATCCGGATGAAGAGAAAAAAAGAGCACTTAGCAATATAAACAACAGGAACAGACCTGAATCAAACCAGTATACCCATTTTACAAAATCCGGTAGAAAAATAGAGGTTGAAGTCCGAACCGACGAAACCGAATACCAGGGAAAACCTGCATGGATCAGCACATTTATAGATATCACTCAAAGAAATGCCCTGGAAAAAGAGCTCAAACGCCACAGGGATGAGCTGGAAAAACGGGTTGAAGAAAGAACCCGGGAACTTGAAGAAGAAATTGCGGAAAGAAAACAGGCCCAGCTGCGCTTGAAAATCAGCGAGGAAAAGCATCGCGGCATTATCGAGAACATGCAGGATGTTTTCTACCGTACAGACATTGACCAGAACCTGACCATGATCAGCCCTTCAGGACTTGCCCTTCTGGGATATACGTCAGAAGAACAGATTCTGGGGAAAAATATCGCACAGCTTTTTTATCATAACAGTGATCAATATTACCAGTTTTTAACCCACCTCAGAAAAAACAGGAAAGCCATTAACTTTGAGCTCAATATCTATCATTCAGATGGATCTGCCATCCCCATCATGTCCAGCAGCAATTATTACAGCGACCGGCAGGGGGTTCCATTAGGGATTGAAGGCATTATCAAAAATATTTCCGAACGCAAGCTGGCTGAAAAGCAGCTGGAAGAGGCTAAAATCGCTGCTGAAAAAGCAACCCAGGCCAAAAGTGAATTTCTGGCCAATATGAGCCATGAGATCAGAACTCCCATGAACGGCATCATGGGCATGGTGGAACTGATCCTTGACACGGATCTTAAACCAGACCAGAAAAATCTTGCCCTGACCATTAACACGGAAGCCGAGGCTTTGTTATCCGTGATTAACAGTATCCTTGATTTTTCCAAAATTGAGGCCGGAAAACTGGAACTTGACACGATTCCCTTTAATTTACGATTTTTATTTGAAGACCTGACTGCGGCATTTGCCATCACTGCCCAGAAAAACGGTCTTGAACTGATCTCTTTTCTGCCCCCCAATGCCCCGGAAAGGTTGATCGGCGACCCGGGAAGACTCCGGCAGATTTTTGTCAACCTGATCGGCAATGCCATAAAATTCACCCAGGAAGGAGAGATCTTTATCTGGACAGATTCTTTTGAAGACTTTGGCGACCAGGTCAAATTCAAATTCTGCATCAAGGATACCGGCATCGGCATCCCAAAAGAAAAACAGGGTAAAATCTTTGACAGCTTTTCACAGGCAGACGGCTCCACCACCCGCAAATATGGCGGCACCGGACTGGGCACCACGATTTCCAAACAACTGGTTACCCTGATGGGGGGCGAAATCGGCTTTGAAAGCATTTTCCAGGAAGGAACCACCTTCTGGTTTACGGTTGTCTTCCTCAAAGACACCATCACAATGAAACCGCCTGTTTTTCCGGAACAGTCAGATGAACTGAAAGGGCTGCAGGTGTTCATCATTGACGACAACCAGAATAACCGGTTTGTCTTCTCTGAGCACCTCAAATCCTGGGGCTGTGTCCCCATAGAAGCCAGAAGCGGGGAGCAGGCCTTTTCCATGCTGTCTGACCCGGATTCTCCACACCCGACAGTTGACATTATTTTATGTGATTTTCAAATGCCCGGCATAGATGGATTTGAACTGACCCGGAAAATAAAAGAAACAGATTCTCTTAAAGATATTCCCATCATTATTTTAACGTCAATGGGAGTCATCGGAGACAATAAAATCTGCAGGGAGCTGGGCATAAAAGGGTATCTGACCAAACCTGTAAGACGCAATGATTTAAAATCCGCCATTGTTTCCATCCTGATCAGACAGGATATCGCCCATCCTCAGGATACGCCGGGACTGACCACAAAGCATACTCTTCTGGAAACCCGGCTTGACCAGCCCCAGATTCTTCTGGCAGAAGATTATCTGACCAACCAGGTGATTGTGTCCCAGCATCTGAAAACCAATGGGTATCAGGTCACACTGGCTGAAAACGGGCGTATCGCTGTTGATTTATTTAAAAACCGCCGGTTTGATCTCGTCCTGATGGATATCCAGATGCCGGAAATGGATGGATATGAAGCCTGTAATAAAATCCGCGAGCATGAAGCTTTGCTCAGGCAGAAAATTGAACAGAAAAACCCGCTGCTGCACAAAGCATTCAGGCAGACCCCGGTCATTGCAATGACTGCACATGCCATGACCGGCTATAAAGAAAAATGCATTGCTGCAGGCATGGATGATTATATTGCCAAGCCGTTCAAGAAAAAAGATCTTCTAAAGCTCATAAACAAATGGCTGTCCAAAAATACAGATCAAAACCTGACCCCTCATACGGAACCCCGACCATCTGAAGAAATCAAAGCCGGGCAAAACCATGCACAGGATTCTCAAACTGCACCCCTGGACATGGATAAAGCCTTACATGAATTTGAAAATGACACAGATTTCTTTTTTGAAGTTCTCAATGAATTCATCCGGGTGGTGGACACCCAGATTCCCCTGATTCAAGAAGGAATTCAGGTCAAAGATTTTTCCGCGATCAAAGACAATGCCCATTCCATTAAAGGCGGTTCCGGAAACCTGACCGCCATGGCCGTGTCCTTGGCTGCAAAAAATCTGGAAGATGCGGCAAAACAAGAAGACATGTCTTTGGTGCAAACCTGCCTGGAAGAACTGGAAAATGCATTTAGAAAATTAAAAGATTATAAAAAAAATTTAAAATGAAAACAGGCAGTGGATGAGATGACGCTTTGGACGGTTTTAAACTGTTGAAAGAGGCAGGAACCTTCCCGGCCCTGCCTCTATATGACGAAAATTTTATTTTTGCTTTCTTTTCAACCCTACCAGACCGACAAGCCCCATGCCCAGAAGAAGCATGGCCCCCGGAACCGGCACAGCACTTACTGTGAGACTTATGGGTATCTGCTGGAAAGTAAGATATCTATAACCCTCCGCATCTATTGGTGAAAAATCATCGCTATCGTATGTATATTCAGATATCGACGTATAAATAAACGGTTCACCTGGCATATATGTCCCATTACTTACGATTGTTCCAGAACCACCGTCATAAATCCATGGTGACGCCTCATCTACGCGATAATAATATTCCGTGCCATTTGAAATAGAAATGTATGAAACTTTATAAGTGTCTGAAGGTTCCCCCCATGCTTCACCTGCAACAGTAGCTGTCCCGACTCTTTCAGAATAAAGATCTCGTTGGAGATGTGTAAGATCTGTTTGAACCCATTCACCCAGAATATTAACCGTTCTTGTCCCTGTTGATGTAACCAGACCATCAATTCTCATAGCGGTTGAGATATCCCCCACACCGAACGCCCCTCCAGGCAAAGATTGAACACTAACAGTAGTTGCAAGCCCACCGGTATAAACCCCCTGTGTGATAGCTGCCTGGGAAACAACAACCGTACTGGCTAAAAATACGAAAACCAAAAACAAAACACCTGATAAATTTCTCATCACAATTCCTTTTTTTTAATGGTTATCTTCCTAAAATTTTAAAACAACTAACCGTATTTCTGTGAATAAATATTAAATAATCAATATGTTATCCGGTAATTATGCAATATTGGTACCACAACTTACATTGAGCTTAAAAACACCTGTCAAACTTATAACTCAAGCGCTTCCAGATGGTTTTGCATGAAAATTCAAAAGTGACCTGAGAATTAATTTACCATAAATCATCACCTTTTTTTCACAGCTTAAAATTCAGCTTATTTTTAAAGAAGAAATATGCCGGAATATTAAAAACGCGACTGTTCCTGCGGCCATCATTATCGAGCCGCATAAAAATGCCATGGGCAGGCTTAAAAAATCCACGGCAATTCCGGCAGCCATGGCTCCGGTCAGCATGCCCATGCTGTGAGCCATGGTCATGATGGACATCACAGACCCCATGGCTTTTTTGTGTTCTCCCATGATCACGGCATAGCCCATGACAGCGGGCATGGAAATCCCGCCGCCAAGACCGAAGATCACAACACCGACAACCAGATCCTGAAAAGAAGACGAATAAAATAATAAAAACATGCCGACAGTGGACAGTATACCGCCGGACACGGCCATTATTTGCTTATTTATCCTGTCCGCCGCATATCCCATGGGAAGACTCAAAACCCCTGCCACAAAGACCCCCAGCGTGGCAAGCACACCAATCAAAGATCCGGGCAGATCAAATTTTGTATCGGCAAACAGGGGAAGAAAGCTCCATATGACCCCGATACATGCGGTATAGGCATACCGGATGGAAAAAATTGAAACCAGTTCATAATCTTTTAACAACAGCCCCCAGGAAATAATGTCCTGACTGGAAGTTTTTGCTTTTTCAGCGTTCACCGGCGGCAGAAAAAATATACAGAGCAAAAGCCCGATACCGGACAGAATCCCCATGCAGACAAAGGCTGCATCCAGAGACCAGATTTCTTTTATGCTGCCGCCCAGAAGCGGCCCCAGGCTCAGGCTTAAAAACATGGACAGATTAAACAGGCCCATGGAATAACTTTCCGAACCTTCCGGTGTAATTTCACCCACATAGGCCTGGACCACAGGCATAATCATGGCAGAACCAGCGCCCTGGATAAACCGCAGCACAATCAGCGTTTCCACTGTGTTTGAAAATATGAATGCAATGGATATCAGTGTATAGACAAAAAGGCCAATGACAATAAAGGGCTTTCTGCCCTTCATATCTGACAGTCTGCCAAAATAGGGCAGAAGGACAGTCCGTGAAATGGAAAAAGACCCGAATATCAGCCCCACATAGATGCCGGTTGCCCCTAAATCATTGGCATACACCGGCAGAAGCGGCACAACAATGCCAACGCCTGTAATGGTTGAAAAAATTGCAAAAAACAGGGTTAAAAAAACAGATTTCTGATCTGTGGGGATAATCCCTTTTGAATGGTGGATCACAGCTCTGAAAAACTGTGACAGAGAATCTAGGACATGCATTCTTTAATCTGGCCGAGAAACCGGCTGGGGGCATTAAACTCTCCCTTGCGGTAATTGGCATGGGTCAAATACAAAAATCGTTCTGCCCGGGTCATGGCCACATACATCAGGCGGCGTTCTTCGGAAATGGCAGCGTCTCCTGCATCAATGGAGCGCCAGTGGGGGAAAAGCCGTTCTTCACAGCCCACAATAAACACAGTATCATATTCCAGCCCCTTGGCAGAATGAATGGTCAGAAGAGAAACACCACCGGTATCGGAATCTTCATCATCGGATTTATCTTCACGGATCAAGGATGCTTCCTCAAGATATTCCAGCATGGTGTCTTTGGGTCTTGCGGTAAAAATCAACTGCTCAAGGTTTTCTTTTTTTGAAATAAATTCCGCAGGTGTTTTGGTCAGTTTTTCCAGATAATCAAGATAGCCGGTTTTTTCAATGACCACTTCCATGGCCGTTGCAGGCGACAGTGCGCAGATTTCATCCAGAATTTCCAACACCCGGGATAAATTCTCATGCACTTTTTTGGTCAGCACACGGTCGGATATCATCATCCGTGCCGCATCCTGGAGACTGACGGTTTGGGATCTCATCTGGGCCATTTTCTTCACCATGGACGGCCCGATCCCTCGTTTGGGCGTATTGAGAATCCGCTCAAAGGACACATCATCTCCGGGGAAAACCGCTGCGCTCAGATAAGAATTAATATCCAGAATTTCCATGCGTTCAAAAAACCCCTGGGACCCTTTTAAGCTGTACGGGATTCGATAGGCCCTGAAAATCTTTTCAAAGGGCAGGGAACAGAATTTGGTCCGGTACACCACAGCAATTTTATCCAGGCTGATCCCCTGGCCCTGGCGGTTCATTCCCTTGATTCTTCTGGCCACCCATTCTGCCTCATGGGTATCGGACATGAAATCATAGATTTCCACCACACCGCCTTTTTTCTGGGAAAAACATTTTTTTTCCATCTTGTCCGGATTGTAATCAATCAGATCATTGGCCACCTGGACAATCTCGTTTGCCGAACGGTAATTTTCCTCCAGCCTGAAAATTTTTGAATCCTTGTATTTTTGCGGAAAATCCAGGAAATGATTCACATTGGAGCCGCGAAATCCGTAAACCGCCTGCCAGTCATCTCCCACGCAGAACAGGTTCCGGTGTTCACCCAAAAGCAGATTGGTCAGATCATCCTGGAGATTATTGGTGTCCTGGTATTCATCCACCAGAATATAGGAAAAATAGTTCTGATAATATGTTCTGATCTTTTCATTATCCCGGAGCAGATCTCTTGTTTTCAAAAGAATATTGTCAAAATCCACGGAATTCATTTCTTTTAAGCGCGCTTCATACTGAACAAAGATATCCTGAACCCGGATACCGAAAAATCCAGGTTTTAATTCAAAATATTTTTCAGGATTACCAAAATTCTTGGCCCGTGAAATGGACGATAAAATTCTGTTGGCATATTTTTTTTCAATATTGTTTTTAACGCACAGCTCCTTGGACAGTTTCTCCTGCTGGTAAACAGAGAACACCTGGACAGGACTGGCATATCCCATGACATCACAATGCTGCTTTAAAATCATCAGGCAGGCAGAATGATAGGTTCGAACCCAGTGAAAATCCTTGTAATCCAGACCAGTCATCTTCATCAGGCGCGATTTCATCTCGTCCGCGGCTTTATTGGTGAAGGTGATGGCCAGAATCCGTTTCGGATCATGGCCCTGGTCCACAAGATGCGAAAATTTTGCCGTCAGGGTCCGGGTTTTGCCCGAGCCTGCCCCGGCCACCACAAGTGCCGGGGAACCTTCATGATCAACTGCGTCCTGCTGAGCGGGCGATAACTGCATAAACCCCTATTTAATCTCATCTATAATGGTTTTCAGGGCAGACTCGATTTCTGCCCTGATTTCTTCCAGACGGCTTTGGCTGAGTGCCTCAAACCGAAGAACCAGCGCCGGCTGTGTATTCGATGCCCGGACAAGTCCCCAGCCGTCTTTGTAAACCGCGCGAAGACCGTCAATATCAATGACCTCCTGTCTGGCTTTAAAATGCGCGACAATTTTATCAACAACCTTGAATTTAATATTATCCGGACATTCCACCCGAAGTTCCGGCGTGGTATAGGTCCTGGGAAGATCGGCGATCAGTTCATCCACTCCCTTGCCGGTATCCGCCATAATCTCAAGCAGACGGCAGGTGGCATACAAGGCATCATCAAATCCCAGATACCGGTCCTTGAAAAACATATGCCCGCTCATTTCTCCGGCCAGGGCTGCATTTTCTTCCTTCATTTTTTTCTTGATCAGAGAATGCCCGGTACGCCACATGATGGCAATTCCGCCATGCTTTCGGATATCATCGTACATGACCATGGAGCATTTGACTTCTGAAATAAATGTGGCCCCGGGCTGTCTTTGCAGAATTTCCCTGGCATAGATGATCATGAGCTGATCCCCGTAAATCACCTGTCCGTTTTTATCCACCACGCCGATTCTGTCCGCATCTCCGTCATATCCCACACCCAGATCAAGATGGTTTTCCTTGACCAGTTTTATCAGATCCCCAAGATTTTTTTTCTGTGTAGGATCAGCTTCATGATTTGGAAAACTGCCATCCATATCACAGAAGATATCATGCACTTCACATCCCAGTTTTTTCAATACCGGCAATGCCGTGACCCCGCCGGTACCATTGCCTGCATCAATGCCCACCCGGATGGTTTTCCTGATTTTAATGATATCCAGAATATTGTCCATATATGCGGGCATCACATCCTGTCGGGTCAGATTGCCGCGGCCTTCCTCAAAATCATTGTTCTCAATCAGAATCCGGACATCCTGCAACCCATGACTGTGTATGGAATCCTGGCCGTTCATCAGCTTGAACCCGTTATATTCCGGCGGGTTATGACTGGCCGTCACCATGGCGCCCCCGTCCAGATTCAGATGATGAATCGAAAAATAAAGCACGGGTGTGGGACAGGTGCCGATATCAATGACATTGCAGCCCGTGGACGTAATCCCCTGAATGAACAGGTCCGAAAACATATCCGAGGTTTTTCTGCAGTCCCGTCCGACAGATACTGTTTTTTTGCCTGATCTTGCCAGAAGTGTTCCATATGCCTTGCCGATATTAATGACATCAGCTTCCATAATATCCTTCCCAACCACGCCTCTGATATCATATTCTCTAAAAATTCCCGGATTCATAATGCCTCCTCGTTTACATAAATTTCGATAAAAGGACCAGAGTCCCAATAATCCAACAATATGGTGCAAACAAATGAAATCTGCCTGCATGAACAAGTCTGAGCAAGGTCTTTAATGCAATCAGCCCCACGACAAATGAAGCAAGTGTCGCCCAGATGGTGATCATGTCGATGGATGTTCCGGCGTCGATCATGTCTTTTACGCCCAGAACCTGGGCACCCAGGATGGCCGGGACAGACAGCAGAAAAGAAAATTTGGCAGCAACATGACGGTTCATGCCCAGAAACATGCCTGCTGCAATGGTGCTGCCGGACCTTGACACCCCGGGAATAACCGCAAACCCCTGGGTAATACCAATTATTACGGCCTGTTTTATTCCAAATACGGAGGATTTTTCATCTGTCACATAATATTTTCTGGAAAGCCATAAAAGTGTTCCTGTAACGATCAGCATGGCCCCAACCAGAACCTGGGAGGAAAACAATACCGCTTCAAACTGTTTGATCACAAGCCCGATAATGGCTGTGGGAACAGAACCGATAATAATAAAGGCCGCCATTCTCAAATTCTCATCTTCTTTGAACATAGAACTGGCTGTCTTAAATGAAAACAACTGTGCAAAATACCTGAAAACAGATGTCAGAATCGCAATGATATCAGGAAAATAAACAACCAGAACAGCCAGAAGTGTTCCCATATGAACACTGATATCAAAACTCAGTTGAGACTCTGTAATGCCAAAAAAAATCTGCCCCAGAACCAGATGGCCGGAGCTGCTGACAGGTAAAAATTCTGTAAGTCCCTGCAGAATTCCAAGAATAATTGCTTGATATAGTTCCATATTTGATTCGTTTCTTATTAAATATTAATGACCAGCAAATGGCCTTGATATATAATTCCTGAGCCTAAATTGCAAGGTTTTAAAAAGGCCGCATCATCATCTGACAGTTAATTTCGCACAAAGGTTGATTTCATTTTGTTTTTCCTGTAAAAATAAACACTGTATTTTGGGTTAGCTATCTTCACTTGATTATCAATGATACAAACACAATTCAACAAGGAGAAAAAAAAATGAGGCTTTTAACAAGAGGTTTATTAATTTTTTCTGCTGTCCTGTTTTTATTCGGATGTGCGGCACAGCAGACAACACCTTCATCACAAGCCCAGACTGCCCAGACCGCACCGGCTGCACCCGCAGCACCGGCACCGGTAGACAGTGACCAGGACGGTGTTGTGGACTCAAAAGACAAGTGCCCTGATACCCCCCTGGGCGCCAACGTCAGCCCGTATACCGGATGCTGGACCCTCGGGCATGTGCTTTTCAATTATGACAAGGCCGACATCAGAGCTGCACATCAGCCCATGCTGTTTAATATTGTTGAGGTCCTTGAAAAAAATCCGGACATGACCATCCAGCTTGATGGCCATTGCGATAATATGGGATCTGCCCAATACAATATGGGATTGTCTGCCAGACGCGCCAATGCAGTAAAACAGTATCTGGTGGATGAAGGTATTGCAGCCAGCCGGGTTAAGACCAAAGCCTATGGCTTTTCCAAACCAATCGCCACCAACGATACAGATGAAGGCCGTGCATTGAACAGAAGAGTTGAAATTACGCCCATTAAATAATTTTAAGATCATATAAACGCCTAAAAGTCCCGGCAGATTCAAATCTGCCGGGACTTTTTTTTGCTTTTATAAAAACCAAATCCTTTTCAAACAGGGCAATTGCATGTAAATTTTTTACGCCATGGGGATTATTATCATCTGCAACCAGAATATATAATCCATGTTGGCATAAAAGCTTGACATGCGGTCCGTTTATGGTACTATTTTCGGACCGGAGGAAATAACAATGAATATTACAAGTGATATCAAGCCAGTCACCTATTTAAAATCACGAGCAGCCGACTTGCTTAATCAAATCAATGAAACGCATCGGCCTGTAATAATTACCCAGAACGGTGAGCCAAGAGCCATCCTGCAAGACCCAAAAAGCTATGAAAATATGCGCAATGCCATCGGTATTTTAAAGCTCCTTTCGGAGGGGGAAGCCGATATCAGGGAGGGGCGCATTAAATCACAGGAGGATGTTTTTGACGAAATCGAGAATGCATTGAAAGCCAGCCGGAAATGAACAAGAAATATCAGGTCACATGGGCTGCAGTGGCACAACATGATCTGAAACAAATCATTGAATATATAGCGATAGATAGCCCGGGCAATGCGTCCCGGATACTCAAAAGAATCAAACAAAAAGCATCCGGTCTTTATGCCATGCCGGATCGTGGTAAAATTGTTCCGGAGTTGAGAGACCAGGGTATACACACCTACCGGGAACTGATTATAGCTCCCTGGCGAATAATATACAGAATATCAGATACAGCTGTTTTTGTTTTGTCCGTTATCGATTCAAGGCGGAATGTCGAAGATATCTTGCTTGATAGATTCGTCAAATATTAAAAATGCCTGCAATCGCCTCTGCCTTCTCAAAAAAAACAAAGCTTGATTCCCATTTGTTTTTCCTGTAAATATGAGTATTATATTTTTGGGTTAAATATCTTCTCGAGTAATCATCCATGTGTATTTAGATAAAAACAAATCAAAAGGAGAAAAGACGAAATGAGACTTTTAATTAAAAGTTTGCTGACACTTTCTGCAGTCATTTTTTTATTTGGCTGTGCAACAAAAACCCCATTGCCAAATTTTGAGGCAAAACAATTTGATACAAACATGTATTCTTCCAAAGTGGATAATTTTCTGATCCTTTTTGATGCTTCCAGCTCTCTGGAAATGGACCAGACCTTTGAAACCGCACGCGCGGTTGTGACCCGGCTGAACCAGACCATCCCCGAGATGGGCCAGACTGCCGGATTAAGATCATTCGGCCATGATCCCGGTGTTTCCATGAATGAGACCCAGTTATTCTATGGAATGGAAAAATACTCCACTGCAAAATTACAAAGCAGTTTTGACAAAATCAAAAAAGCCGGCGGATTCAGCCCCATCAACAAAGGTCTTGATGAAGCAGGCAAAGACCTCAAAGGCCTTTCAGGCACAAGAAATGCCATCATTCTGGTCAGTGACGGCAAAGACATGCCAAGAGATGTTCTGGATGCCGCAAAAAGACTCAAAGACACATATAAAGACAATATCTGCTTTTATACCATCCATATCGGCAAATCCGTCTCCGGAAAAGCACTGCTAAAACAGATTGCAGATATCGGCGGATGCGGATTTGCATCCGATGCCCAGGACCTGCTGACTGGCCATGGCATGGCTGCCTTTGTAGAAAACGCGCTTTTGCATAAAAAAGGAACCCCCATGGCACCTGCAGGGCCGGCATCGCCAATGGACAGTGATCAGGACGGTGTTGTGGACTCAAAAGACAAATGCCCTGATACCCCCCTGGGTGCAAGCGTCAGCCCGTATACCGGATGCTGGACCCTGGGACATGTGCTTTTTAACTATAACAAGGCTGACATCAGAGCCGCACATCAACCCATGCTGTATAATGTTGTTGAGGTTCTTGAAAAAAATCCGGGCATGACAGTTCAGCTTGACGGCCATTGCGACAATATCGGATCTGCCCAATACAATATGGGATTGTCTGCCAGACGCGCCAATGCAGTAAAACAGTATCTGGTTGATGAAGGCATTGCAGCCAGCCGCGTTAAGACCAAAGCCTATGGTCTTTCCAAGCCAGTTGCCACCAACGATACAGATGAAGGCCGCGCATTGAACAGAAGAGTTGAGATTACGCCCATGAAGTAATTTTTTTATCGTATAAATCCCAAATCGTATAAACCAAGGAAAACGTCCCGGCAGATTCAAATCTGCCGGGACGTTTTTATGGATAAAGCAGCGTTCCTGTTTTATGGGTGCTGTAACCGCCCAGCCTGTTGACCTGATCTTTAAACGATTTTGTCTGTATGGTTTCAAGCAGCACCTGAATTTTAGGGGTATCAAAAAACCGCTCCGGTATGACCAGATCATAGGATTCAGTTACCACCGGAATAAAATCAAGATCAAGCGCCCGTGCCGCAGCATGAATACCAAGGCCTGCATCTGCGCGGCCGGAAAGCACACTGACCGCAACAGACATATGGGTGTATTCATCATTTTCATAGCCCCTGATCTCCCCGGGTTCCATGCCAAGCACTTTTAATTTATAATCAAATAAAATCCGGGTGCCGGATCCGGGCTGACGATTGATGAACTGCAGCCCTTTATCTTTTAAATCCGCAATGCTCTGAATATGTTTGGGATTGTGTTTAGGCACGATCAACCCCTGGTCCCGCATCACCAGATTGATCAGATACACCTTTTGATCCGGCAGATATTTTTTGATATAGGAAATATTATAACTGCCGTCATCCGGGTCCAGAAGATGGGCTCCGGCAAGATGACAGGCCCCTTTTTTAATGGCCATCAACCCGCCCATGCTGCCGACATGACTGGAGGATATACTAATGGCCCCGTTCACCTGCCGGATATGATCGGCTAAAAGATCCAGGGTATTATCATGGGATCCGGTAATGACAATGGTGTTTTCAATTGACGACAGGGGCCGCAAAAGTGTTGCCAAAACCTGTTCATTCTGAGAGATGCCCTCAACATTTTTGGGGATTCGGATCACTGCATCGGCTTTTGTCAAGGTGGTGATATTGCCCGCACCCCGGGGCAGCTGGGACGATATCAGATTGCCGTCAACAGATCCCAGTTTTACCCTTAAAAATTCCTCCTGCCCCAATTTGGAAGCAATTTTCCGGGCACAGCTCACCTCAACCCGGGTCAGCTCCAGCAGGGGACGGTTCTGCATATTCAACAGCAGCGGGCCTGCAAACTGTTCAAAGGCAACAATGGCGGATACCGGATACCCTGGAATCCCGAAAACCGGCTTGCCGGATAATTTTCCGAACATCACAGGTTTTCCCGGCATCATGGTCACCCCGTGGACATACAGTTCACCTGAATCCTGGATCACCGGTTTTGCAAAATCTTCAGACCCCGCAGACGAGCCCCCGATAATACAGATCATGTCATATGCCTGTTCAGATGCATCCTTCACCGCTTTTTTTATGGTCTCAAGATCATCCTTGAGCATGGGGGCGATTTCAAACACGGCCCCGTGATCCGTGCACAGTGCCCCTAACACATGGGAATTGGATTCCACCACGTTTCCGGGTGTCATCTGATTCACCTCAATATCCTGCCACTGCACCAGCTCAGATCCGGTCGGGATGATCAGAACCTTTGGCTGCGCATACACCTGAACCTTGAATATGCCGCCGGAAAGCAGAGCTCCCATGCAGTAGGCATTGATCTGATGCCCCCTGGGGAACAGCAGTTCAGTGGCCACAATATCCTCGCCCATTTTTCTGACATTCTGCCAGGGAAAAACCGGGGCTTCTATTTCAATGGTATGTTCATCCAGAATCTGGATATGTTCAATCATGATGACCGCATTGGTGTTTTCCGGCATCACATGCCCGGTATTGACCCAGAATGCATTCTTTCCGGGAAAAAGACGGATAGGAGACTCTTCATTTGCGCCAAAGGTATTTTTTGCATCAAGCGCAATCCCGTCCATGGCAGCTGCATGAAAATTAGGGGACGAGATGGCTGCGATGGCAGGTTTGGCAAGCACCCTGTCTTTGGCATCCACCACATCAAGGGTCTGTATCCGGGTTTTATAGTCTTTAAAATGATCAAAGAGGATTTTTCTGGCCTCCTCAATGGTTTTCATTTCCAGATATACATTTCGTTTAGATGATATTTGTTTTTTCGAACTCATGTTTTAAATGCCTGTTTGAAAACTGATTTTTTATAAAAGAATAACATCCACCAGGGTATCTTTTTCAAGGCCTTCCACATCCTCGCCGATCTCCAGCAGCCCGTCGGCAAAAATCATGGTTCTGATCAGGCCGGACTTGCCCAGAACCGGAACCACCTGCTGCTGTCCGTCCTTTTCTTCAAGCAGCACCCGGACAAAATCCCGTCGCCCCTGGGCAGAGGACAGATTCCGGGTCAGCCTGCCGCGAACCTGTATCCGGGGACGCTGTTTTTTTAATCCCTTGATATGATCCAGGAACGGAACCACGGCAATCTTGAATACCACCATGGCCGAAACCACCTGTCCCGGAAGGCCCCATACGGGCTTGTTCCCTGATTTTGCAAGAATGGTGGGTTTACCCGGACTGACCGATATGCCGTGAAACAGCACCTGGGTGTCAACAATTTTGGACAGAACATCAAGGGTATAATCTTTTGCCCCCACAGAACTGCCCCCGGAAATCAGGACCATGTCGGTTTCCTCAAGGGCCTTTTCCAGCGCCGTTTTCATGGCTGCCGGGTCATCCTTGATAATCCCGTAAGACACGGGAATCGCATGGGCCTCGCGAATAAACCCTGCAAGGGAATACGAATTGATATCCCTTATTTTCCCGGGTCCGGGCGGTTCATTGATGGCAATGATTTCATCTCCTGTGGAAATAATCCCCACTTTGGGAATCTGATACACCTCCAGGGTCTCGAACCCGAGACCTGCAATCAGGCCCTGCTCCTGGGGACGGATAAATCTGCCCCGGGGCAGGACCACCTGGTTTTGTGCAAAATCCTCAGATGCATCAATCACATTCTGCAGCGGCGCAACACTTTTGTATATTTCAACAGACGTTTCATCAACAGCTTCTGTATGCTCCACCATGACCACGCTGTCCGCGCCTTCTGGAAGCATCCCGCCGGTGGAAATCTTTGCCGCCATACCCGGTTCAAGCACAAAATCCGGGACATCCCCCATCAGAATGGTTGCCTGAACATTGAGCCAGGCCGGACTGGACTCTGATGCCCCGAAGGTGGCGTCTGCCGCCAGGGCATACCCGTCCATGGTTGCCCGCCGGAACCCCGGCAGATCAGACAGGGCTGCCACATCCCGGAAAAGCACCCTTGAATACGCATCTTTCACATGAATGGTTTCAGATTCAAGCGCAAAAAATTCCCTTCGCAGTTCCAGCACTTCTTCAAGGGTTTTTACTTTGAAAAACTGATTCACTTCAACGCCTTTTTCAGTCTTTCCATGGCCGTTTCCACCTTTTCAAGGCTGTTGAATGCACTGATCCGGATATAAGAATTTCCGCACCGGCCAAAACCGCCGCCTGGTGTGCACACCACAGATGCCTTTGTCAAAAGCAGATCAAAGAACTCCCAGGAATCCCTTCCTTTCCCGTCGATCCAGATATATGGCGCATTTTTCCCGCCCACATAATCAAACCCCAGATCTGCCACGGTTTTTCTGATCACATCCGCATTATTCAGATAATATGCAATCTGTTCTGCAACCTGCTTTTTTCCCTCGGGAGAATACACCGCCTCGGCAGCTTTCTGAACCGGATAAGACACCCCGTTGAATTTTGTGGTGTGCCGCCGGTTCCACATGGCATGCAAAGAGACTTTTGCACCGGTTGAATCATAGATCATGCAGTCTTTTGGCACCACGGTGAACCCGCAGCGCGTGCCGGTAAACCCGGCGGTTTTTGAAAAGCTTCGAAATTCCACTGCCACCTGTCTTGCCCCTTCAATCTCGTAAATGGATCTGGGCAGTTCATCCTCCCGGATAAAGGCCTCATAGGCTGCGTCAAATAAAATCAAAGCCTTGTTTTCCCTTGCATAATCCACCCACACCTTAAGGTCCTGCTTTGTGGCTGTGGATCCTGTGGGATTGTTGGGAAAACACAGATAAATCAGGTCTACGGGTTCTTTGGGAAGCTGCGGAAGAAAATTATTTTGTTTTTCACAATCCAGATACACAATGCCTTCATATCTGCCATCAACATTTTTCCCGGTTCTGCCTGCCATGACATTGGTGTCCAGATAAACCGGATAGACCGGGTCTGGAATGGCGATTTTGATGTCCCCGGCAAACAGCTCCTGAAAATTTCCACAATCGCATTTGGCCCCGTCACTGACAAAGATTTCATCTGCGGCAACATCACAGCCCTTATCCTGAAAATCATTTTTTGCAATGGCCTGTCTTAAAAACTCATAGCCCTGTTCCGGACCATATCCCCTGAAACTTTTATCCAGGGCCATTTCCTCCACTCCCTGATGAAAGCCTTTGATTATCGCAGGGGCAAGGGCGCAGGTCACATCCCCGATCCCCAGACGGATAATGTCTGCATCAGGATTTTTCTTCTGATAGTCATTCACTCTTTTTGCAATATCACTGAAAAGGTACGATGCTTTTAATTTACTGTAATTATCATTTGCTCTGATCATAAAAATTCCTCCACATCCAGAATAAAAACTCAGGTTTAAACATAAATATGTCTGATGTTTATCATTTTTTTCTGAGAAACGCCAATACAGTCTCTCCCATATTTATAAATCAGGATTGTCAAGGTCAGTATGCCAGCATCCTCAATGCAGGCATTCAGAGAATGCTTTTTGTTATTTTTGCAGTGGCGATGATCTTATCCTTGACCATAGCAGTGACTTCAATAAAACAAAGCCGTCTGCCCAGACGGATAATTTTTGAATTAAATTCAACAATATCTTTGAGCTTTGCCGAAGACATCACTGACACCTGGATATCATGGGTGACCGCTTCAGTTTTATCATCAAGAAGACTTAAAAGCCCGGCATATGCACATACGTCACACAGAAAATAAATCACACCGCCGTGGAATGCGCCTGCAGGATTCAAAACGTTCCGGGAAACCTCTATCGAAAATGTTCCGGCACCCTCTTTGGTATTAATGGATCGAACACCAAGATATTGGTGCAATGGATGATTTATAACTTTCTGGATTCTCTGGTTCATTGCAATTCAGTCCTCTATATTTTTCAAGGTATTATTTCATATGGATAATTTTGATGTTTATCAGCCAGACAATCCTTAAGCAAGTGCATATTGCACGCACATAAAAATCCGGCGTTTTAATTCAGGAGAATTCATGGTAAGGGTAAGCCTGAAACCAAAAACAGCAGACATAAGGACGGATGGATTCATGAAGTTTGCAGCAGATCTTCATCTGCACTCCAAATATTCACGGGCGACAGCTAAAAATCTTGATCTTGAAAACCTTTACCGTGCAGCTCAGATCAAAGGTGTTTTTCTGGTGGGCACCGGAGACTTTACCTATCCTGCATGGATCAAAGAGATTGAAGAAAAGCTGGAACCGGCTGAACAGGGACTTTTTGCCCTGAAAAAAGAATTTGCCCGAAAAATCGACCAGACTGTTCCGGAATCGTGCAAAAATCCTGTCCGGTTTATTCTTCAATCCGAGATCAGCAATATCTATAAAAAAGACGGCAGGGTGCGTAAAAATCACAACCTGATTTATTTTTCACAGATTGAAACCGTTAAAAAATTTAATGCCAGGCTGGATGCCATTGGCAATATCCGATCGGACGGACGGCCGATTCTGGGGCTGGATGCGGCAGATCTTCTGGCGCTGATGCTGGAGATTGATGACACAGGAATGTTCATCCCGGCCCATATCTGGACACCCTGGTTTTCTTTGTTCGGGTCCAAATCCGGTTTTGATTCCCTGGAAGCATGTTTTGGAGAACTGACAAAACATATTTTTGCCGTTGAAACCGGTTTGTCCTCTGATCCGCCCATGAACTGGCGGGTGGCTGACCTGGACCATGTCAGCCTGATATCCAATTCCGATGCCCATTCTCCGGGATATCTGGGCCGCAATGCAACGGTTTTCAATACCGACCCGGGGTTTGAAAATATCCGCACTGCCTTAAAAACAAGGAATCCTGAAACCTATCTGGGAACCCTGGATATGTACCCGGATCAGGGAAAATATCACTATGACGGGCACCGGAACTGCGGCATCAGCCTGAACCCGTCCCAGACCCTGGAAATAAAAGGGCTGTGCCCTGAATGCGGCAAACCCCTGACCTGCGGGGTTCTGTACCGGGTACAGGAACTGGCCTGCCGGCCCCAGGGTTTTGTGCCAGACCACCGGCAGGGGTTTTCACATCTTGTGCCGCTGTCTGATATTCTGTCGGAGATCTTCAGTGTCGGACCCCATACCAAAAAAGTGACTGCCCATTACCAGAAGGCCATAGAACTGCTGGGGCCGGAATTGTCCATCCTTCTGGACCTGGAACTTGCAAAAATAGAATCCGCAGGTATTCCCATGCTGCCCGAAGCCATTGATAAAATGCGCAACGGCGATATCCGCATTGATCCCGGATTTGATGGTGAATTCGGGAAAGTGGGCATTTTCTCAAATTCAGAAAGAGATACACTCAAAGGGGAAAAATATTTTCTGTTCACGGATGTTTTACCCAAATCCGGAGAAAAAAAATCACAGGCCAAAAAGCAAACCCGGCCCGCAGCTTTGCCCCAGAAAACAGCTGACAGCACAAAAAAGCCAACAGAAAAACCGCCTGCTGACACAGACCTGCTCAGCGGATTGAATCCGGAACAAAGAAAAGCTGTGATGTCCCAAAGCCTGCGGACAATGATCCAGGCCGGACCCGGCACCGGAAAAACCAGAACACTGACAGCCAAAATTGCCTGGCTGATCACCAGAAAACAGGTGCCACCGGAAAAGATTCTGGCCCTGACCTTTACCAACAAAGCTGCACGCCAGCTTGAGGAAAGAATTGCAGCCTGCATGGCCCCCTCAACGGGCAGGGTCTTTGCCGCCACATTTCATTCATTCTGCCTCTCGTTGCTCAAAACTTACAGCACCCCAAAAATTTTAATTGCCGGAGAAATGGAGCGGCGCTGGCTTCTGCAAAATGCCCTGAAAGATGAGAAAAAGAAAACCAGGCTGTCCCGGATTGACACCTGGATTTCCCTGTGCAAGCAGCAGTTGTGCTCCTGTGATGATGATCCGGCACCTGTGATCGGCCCTGAAAATGCCATTGCATTCAAACCGGTTTACAAAAATTATGAAAAGCTGTGCCGCGAGCATGGTCTTGTGGATTTTGAAGACCTGATATTCAAAACCGTTGCGCTTCTGGATTCAGATGCCCATGTTCTGAAAGCGGTTCAAAAGGCCTATCCCCATGTATTTATCGATGAATATCAGGATCTTAATTTTGCCCAGTACAGCCTGGTCAAAAAACTCTGCCCTGAGGCACACATCACGGTGATCGGCGATCCGGACCAGTCCATCTACGGATTCAGAGGATCGGACAATATTTATTTTAAACAGTTTGCACAGGATTTTCCCGGGTGCGAATCCATCGAACTCACCCGTAATTACCGATCCACCCAGATGATTCTGGATGCCTCTTTCCAGATGATCACGCAACAGAATTCAAACACCGAAAAAACCCGCATCATTGCAAGGGATAACACTCGCCGCCAGTTGATCATAAAAGAATGCGCCACGGACAGATCAGAAGCGGTCTCCATTGCACGGATGATTGAGCGCATGGTGGGCGGCACCTCATTTTTTTCAATGGATGCAGGGCGGGTTACAGAAGAGGGCATCGACTATGCGTTCAGCGATTTTGCCGTGTTGTGCCGGACCCGAAGACAATGCCGGATCTTCCAGGAGGCCTTTGAAAAAGAAGGCATCCCCTGCCGGAGTGCAGACCGGCAAAAACTGTTTGAACCCAAAGGGATTCAGCAGTTGATCTTTCTTTGCCGCATGCTGGCCGAGAACACTTTTTCAAAAAAAATAAACTCCCCCCTTGACCAGGCCATGTGCAAGGACATTTTTGGCAGTGTTCAAAAAGCTGCGACTGCCATAAAAGCTGCAGGCCATGATCCTCTGCTGCCTGGGCCGGATCATGAAAACACAATGATCTGTGCAGTTGCCCGCATCTGTCAGGCCGCGGGTCTGGAAGACATCATGACATCAGATGAAAAACACCGGATCGCCTATGAGAAAATTCTTTCCATTGCCGGACAGCATCAGGATCTGGGCAGCATGATGAATGCGCTGCACCTGGATCAGGATGCCGACGTCATTGGCCTGAACACCCAGGATGTTTCCCTGATGACCATTCATGCGGCCAAGGGCCTGGAATTTGCAGTGGTGTTTATTGCAGGCTGTGAACAGGGACTAATCCCCTATCTGCCGCACGCAGGCGGCCCTGTGGATATCGAAGAGGAACGAAGACTGTTTTATGTAGCCATGACGCGGGCCATGGATATCCTTTGCCTGACCTATGCTAAAAAAAGAACCCTGTTCGGCACCACTGAAGAACGGCACCGATCCATATTTATTGATGATATTGAAACAAACCTGACAAAACTGGAAAAAACCGTTTTCCAGCCAAAACCCCGAAACCGGGAACAACAGCTTGAGCTGTTTCCGGATGCTTGAAAATGAATCGCAGAACAGTTCAGTTTAAAGCTTTTTTTTTATAAGCGTCTGATAGTCGGAAAAATTCATAATACTGGTTTTTTTTGAAAAACCGGCCGGAGGAACGCCTATTCCCTGTATGAATCGTGTCCAGAAATTTACCTGTGCTATTGTGCTTGAAATCACGACAAATTCTTTTTCTGAAAAAAACGCTTTCATCTTTGCAAGTATCTTTTCGTCAAGTTTTATCGGCGTTGCGGTTATTGACCGTGTAAATAACAAGGCTGTTTTTTCTTCTTCTGAAAAGGTGCTTATCTCTTCCAGTGAATATTTTTCCTGAATCGCTTCTATCTCTTTTTCAGTAATCCCGGCTTTTGAAAATTCACTTGAATTCATATCAATACAAAACGGACAGGACGCCATGAAAGAAACCTGCATCCGGATTAATTGAAGCAGTCTTTTTGTTGCCCTGCCTTCATCATGTGCCACCAGAGCTTCCATAAGGCCCGCGCCTATTGCAGCCTTTGGGTACCAGGTCAATATCCTTGCGGCCAGTAATTTTTTACCGACTTTCTTTTCTGCAAACCTGATGGCTGTTTTTAAAATGAATGGAATGCGCCCGGGCGGATTGATATATGCCATATGAATACCTCTTAGTGCTTATAGTCCTGAAATCCTGCCAGCAGTTCTTCAAAACTTTTTGGGTTGTATTTATTGAAACTCTCTTCATCAACAAAGGCATAATCATAATAAACCTCTGATTGGGCCCTATTCATATCAGCGCACCACTCATGCAACCGCTTCATCTTGAGGGGCACATCAAGATCTTCAAGACCTTTGGTTTCAACAATAATAACAGAACTTGAAGATTGTTTTACAATGAAATCAGGGTAGTAATTTGAAATATTGCCGTCAGCATTAACATAATCAATTTGAAAATGAACTGCCATGTAATTCTTCACATAAGAAATGATATCGTCACATTCTTCAAGAAAGGCTGCAAACTTCAGTTCAAGATAACTGTCCCCAATGATTTTATTAAATATGCTTTTCTTTGGAATTATGTAGCCCTGCTCCTTCACCACAAACGGACGGGTTTTTCTCAGTTTTATGGTGTCTTTAATCTTTGCATTACCTTTATCCTGGACGGTTAAAGCATTAATTTGTTTTTTAAACGTTTCAATCAAGGATTTGCTTGCCTCAAGCTCAGACAGATTGCGCAGTGTATTCAAACTATCAAGATCAACCTTCTTTTCAAACAACTCATTTTGAATAAAAATTTTTACTTTGCCATACAGTACATCATACCCGCTGACCAGGCGTAAATCCTTCATGATAATCTGAGCAAAATAACCGATAACTGATCGATAATCCGTAACAAAGCCTGAATCCAAAATAGTTGTGTGGTTAATTTGGCCTGTTGTAATATCCTTGAAGACGATCTCTTTCTTTTCTTCTTCACTGAATATTTTGTATTTTATTTTTTTACAGTCAAAGCAGCTTGTATCTAACTCTTCCAGATTTTTATATTCCCGATATATCCTTGCCGTTAAAACTGGGATTTCAATTTCAAGGGCATCAAGATCCTTGGCTGTATTTTCAGTATCGACTTCGACAATAATAGGCGTTTTGGGCTTTGTGCCTTCACCCATTGCCCTGCGCTCAAGTTCCACACCTTCGGATTGAATGGACTCCACAAAATCCATAAACGCATCGGTTCCCACCACGCTGACATATTCTTCCACGTTATTTCCGGGATACATTTTACGCAAACCTCTTCCCAGTGTCTGTTCCGGCAGTATATTGCTTTTGGCCGAATACGCACGCAACCCCACAATCGTGGTCACATTTCTAACATCCCAGCCTTCTTTTAGCATTAATACGGATACAATGGCTTTATAAGGGCTTTCCCAGCCGTCGATCTCATTGGATTGTTTCCGCAGAACATCAAGCTCTTCTTTTTTTTTGCCGCTTGCTGACTCGCTGATCTCCCCGTTGTTTTTAGTATGGATGACCAATACCGCATCTTTTAATTCAGGGTAGGTTGCTTCCAGATATTGAGCGACATCATCACAGTTTTTGGTATCGTCCGTCATGACAAACAGGATTGCTTTTTTATCCAGTTTGTCATGTTCTTTATATGCTTTACGCCATTCCTCAATGCCCAGATGAATATAGTCAGCATATTTTTCAGTGTAACGGGAGCTTTTCCGCTCGGACAATTTTGCACGGGATGCGGAATCGGGCAGTACCGGATGCTTCACTACATTCTGTGAGATTGCCTCGACCAATGGGTAATCCGACACCGTCTGAACGAAAATGGCACCGTTGTTATGCTTGGGGGTCGCTGTTACATCCACCTGAAGGGAAAGAAAGCGGTCTTTATGCTGCAAACGGTGATGAATATCTTCTATGGACTTGAACCATGCCAGGCGGTTATCATGAATATGGTGTGCCTCATCATTAAAAACCACCAGCTCTTCTATATCCCGGACAATATCCCCCAGATCAACCTTGGAATCAGTGGTTTTCCCCGAACCTGTGGCCATTTTTATGACAAATCTCCGCCATGACTCGTCAAACATATTTGCAGAAACCGCTCCGGATGTAATGCCATTATTTTTTGTCCTCTAATTTTTTGATGCCATGATCTGTAACCAGCAGCTTCATCTGCTGTATCGCAATCGAGTTCAGTCTCTTGAGCCGGTCTGCCTGGGGTAACCCTTCATTAATAAACAGCGCATTGAGGTTTTCCAGGTTTACCAGACAAACCAGTTGGGCGGCATCGGCCTGATCGCGAACATTCCCTTTTTCTCCGGGATTGGTATCACGCCACTGTTTTGCGGTCATGCCGAAAAGCGCCACATTCAACACATCGGCTTCCGAAGCATACACAAAATTGACCTGGGTTTTTGACAATTCAGGCGGAATTAGATTGGCTTTTATGGCATCCGTGTGAATGCGGTAATTGATTTTTGTCAGGTTGCGTTTTATGTCCCAACCCAATTGTGCCTTCTCGGTTTCCTTGAGCCGCTGAAATTCTTTGATCAGGTAAATTTTGAATTTGGGGCTGATCCACATACCGAATTCAAAAGCAAGGTCTCTATGGGCATAGGTGCCACCATATCGCCCTGCTTTGGCCATAAGACCGATTGCATTTGTTTTTTTTACCCACTCTTTGATACTGATTCGATAACTGTTCAAGCCGGCTTGACTTTTAATTGTGTCGAATTCGCCATAATTAAAATCAGGATTGTGGACGGATTCCCAAATCCCAAGAAATTCAACTGTGTTTCGGTTCCTGAGCCAATCGGAAATAAAAAAGTCTCCATCCTTTGCTTTGAGCATATCGGTAAGAGAGATGTGGTCCTCTTTATCCACCGGAACAACCCTGATTTGTGTATCAAGAACAGAAAAAGTTTTACCTTTTTTTTGACTCATACTGTCACCTCAATAATTTTCATGGTGTCATTACCGAAAATATCCACCACTTTCACGGCAATCTTGCGCCGTCCGGGCAAGCATTCCATAAAAGCACTCTTCAATTCAAGAGACCGGTCTTTTTTGGTCCTGAAAGACTGCCATTCGTTTTCAAACACATAATCCCCGCTCCAGACCTCTTTTATTTCGTTGCTTTCCGGATGGTTCACCCGCAATATTTCCCGCTTGGATTCAAAATCAAAGTCTACCGACCAGTAGTCAATCCAGTCTGTCCATTTTCGCGTCAACACGTCCCGTGTGACAATACCGTCCTTGTCCTTGCTGATCATGCTTCACGCCCCATCATCATATTATAGTGGCCCTCATGCCCGGTCTAAAATAATTCTCAATATTCAGGCGGATTTTACTGCTATCTGCCGGATATAGGATGGCAGAAGGCTGTTCACATCTCTGGGGGCTTTCACGCTTCTTCTGCTGTCAATGGTTTTTGCATCCTCAAGTTCCGGTGAATTTGCCCTGAACGGATCAGGCTGACGTCTTAAGGTGTTTTCCTTTTCATCGGTGAACGGCAATAAAAGAGGGCCGTCACTTTCAAGAACGTATGCCAGTTGACCGTTTCTTAAATAAACAATACTTCCGGGCGGATAAATCCCGATACTTTTCACAAACGCATGAAGAATGTATTGAAGCATCCGGTCTTTTTTTGCATAGGTTCTAAATAATTGTGTTACCACATTGATGGGATTATAGGCTTCTTTATAACACCGTTTGGAGGTCATGGCATCATAGATATCCGCAAGCTTGCAGATCCTTACATACAGCGGTACCTGTGTCTGGTTTTTGTCCAGCGGATAACAGCGGCCCTCTCCTTCAAATAAAGGGGCATGATGATAATGAACAATATTTTTAATCACTGAATTTTTAAGTTTGTTTTTCTCAAGAATCTGCACGCCATATTCATAGGAATGTTTACGCACTTCTTCAAATTCTTCTTCTGTCAAACTGCCTTTTTTGTTTAAAACAGCGTCTGGAACAAGCACCTTTCCGATATCATGAAGAAAAAATCCAAGGGAAATATCATACAGATCCTCAGGATAAAAACAGGTGAAAGACTGAATGGGCTCTGGTTTGTCTTTTTCAAAAGGATCGTTTATCCCGGATGATGTCCCGTTGATCAGATCATCAACAATTTTTGAAAAATTTGAGTTAAAACGGTCGGCAACGGCCGTTCCTATAGCGCATACATTTACAGAATGGTTATACAGATAATCATCATAAGAAAATATCTCGTGGGTCAAATATGAAAACGGATTATCCCCGCCTGAAAGAAAGTCCACCAGCTCTGAAACATTGGACTCCACCTCTTCATAATCAAACTGGCCGCCGGTATTCTTTATGTCTGCCAATACTTTTTTAACGCTCTGCTTGGCTTCTGCATATTTCTGATTTGCCTGCTGCCTGATTTCCTCTATTTCTTTCAGGCGGTTTTCAATCTGTTTTGCCGCGGTATCCCCGAACGCTTGTTTGACACGCTGCGAGGCAATGATTTCATCATCTGTGGACGGATTGCTGTAATCAACAATCCCGTCGGAGGACACCTTGATCAAATGACCGTCACTGTCCCACAGACCCCCGTTCAGTGCCGTGTTGACCAGAACGGATTTAATGCCTTTGGCCTTGATAATCTCAAGAACCCTGGTTTTTTCCACCACAATATCACGGGCCAGCAGCAGCACCCCTTTTCCATTGTATACATCAATACCGGTTTTGACCCTGCCGCCGGATTTGACGATTGCAATCAGATTGTCTATGGAGATTCTGGTATTCATTTATACCCATCTCTTTCAGGTGCTTTCCCATATGGCCCGGGCAAGGGATTTAAATTCTTCCACGGATAATGTTTCCGCCCGTCTTTGAGGATCAATGCCCGCGGATTCCAGGGCGTTTATAATAAACGGTTTTTCAAATTTAAATTCACCGCCCTCCATTGAATTCTTCAACGATTTTCGCCGCTTTGAAAAGGCAGCCTTGATGACATTGAACAACAGCTTTTCCTGTTCCGGGCCAAAGGCTTTTTCTTCAAAAAAATCAAATCTTAAAATCGTTGAATCCACCGCGGGTTTCGGGAAAAAAGAATGGGGGCCGACATCTGCAACAAAATTGATATCAGCGGCATACTTCACCACGGCGGTCAGACGCGAATAGTCTTTTCCTCCGGGAGCAGCCAGGATTCTTGTGGCCAGCTCTTTTTGAAACATCAAAAACGCCTTTTCAATATACTGGCTGTCTTCAACCAGTTTAAACAGAATCTGGGATGAAATATTATACGGAAGGTTGCCGATCACCACAAGTTTCTGATCTTTGACAATCGTGCGGATATCAAGCTTTAATGCATCCATAGTCAGGATGGTCACATGATTCAGGCCGGCGTTTTCAAGCTCCTGTTTCAACAGCGGAACCAGGCGAAAATCTTTTTCAACAACCGTCACATGATCAGTAATCCGGGCAATGGGCAGTGTCAATGCCCCGAGTCCCGGACCGATCTCCAGAACATGACTGTGTTTTGAAATGCCCGTCCTGCGGACAATCATATCTGCGGTATTGGGGTCGGATAAAAAATTCTGCCCCAGTTCTTTTCCGGCATACAGGCTGTTTGTTTTTAATAATTGTCCGGGATGTGTCATTCAACTGCCTTTCCAGCAAGCGCTATCAGAATTTATAACTTGACTTTTAAATCATGCAAACGTAATCATTGTGTATATACTTCAATACAGAAATAGATTCAACTGCCAATAGTCAACAGGGCATGTTTTAAAAATATTTCGCTATTTTATGTTTGCACACCCGGCGCATTCAACGCTGGTGTTTTTGCATCATGCCTGTTAATAATTAATTCTTTCTTTGGGAGATGTATCATGGTAGAAAAGATCGAACAGGGAGTCAATTGGGAAGTTTTTATAAAAACGCTGCTGAAACGTCTTGATATTCCAACAAAAAAGGACATTCAATTTCTGCATGACAGGCTTGATACACTGGAACAACTGCTTTATAAAAAACAGCCTGTTTCCGGCAAAAAGAAACCTGCTCAGGATTCCACAAAGAAAAGTGCGTCTGCGGTTGTTCTGGATATTATCGCAAATCATCCCGAAGGAACCGATTTCAAGACCATTAAAGCGGCAACCGGATATGATGATAAAAAGCTGAGAAATATCATATTCCGGCTGGATAATATAAAAAAGATCACGCGGGTTGCCCGGGGGATATACAAAAAAGTTTAAAAGGATACAAACATTCATGGCTGATACTGCATTCAAACAGGGACAGGAAATCTGCGGATATAAAATCAAACACGTTACCCGGCTGGAAAATCTGGACTCAACCATGATCCAGCTTGTGCATCTTAAAACAAATGCCAGACATATTCATATCTTAAACAAGGACAAGGAAAATACCTTTGGCGTATTTTTCAGAACCGTTCCTGAAGATTCCACCGGTGTGGCCCATATTCTGGAACATACGGTTCTTTGCGGTTCCCGAAACTATAATGTCCGTGATCCTTTTTTCTCCATGATAAAAAGAAGCCTGTCCACCTTCATGAATGCCTTTACCGCCTCTGACTGGACCATGTATCCTTTTTCCACCCAGAATCCGAAAGATTATTATAATCTGATGAATGTATATCTGGATGCTGCATTTTTCCCGAAAATAGACCGCTTGAGCTTTAAACAGGAAGGCCACCGCCTTGAAATTGCCGATACAGAAGCTAAAAAAATTGAACTGGAATACAAAGGCGTTGTCTACAACGAAATGAAAGGCGCCATGTCCTCACCCGGACAGGTCATGGGGCGATCCCTGCTTGCAGCGCTTTACCCGGATACAACCTATCGGAACAATTCAGGCGGAGAACCCGAGGATATCCCGAAACTGACCTGGGAAAATCTCAAGGAATTTCATGCCCGATATTATCATCCGACCAATTCCTATTTTTACAGTTATGGCAATCTGCCCCTGGAAAACACCCTGTCATTTATCTGTGAAAAAGTCCTGGATGAATTTGAAGCCATTGATATTGACACAAGCGTTCCGGCCCAGCCAAGGTGGAAAAAACCTGCCCAAAAAACCCAGGCCTATGCCTATGCAGACCCCAGTGATATTGAAAAAAAATATCAGGCCTGTGTTGCCTGGCTGATCTGCGATATCAAGGATTCCTTTGAAATTCTGGTCATGACGGTTTTAGAGCAGATTCTTCTGGGCAATTCCGCATCGCCTTTAAGAAAAGCATTGATCGACTCAAAACTGGGATCTGCCCTGTCTGATTCAACCGGATTTGATGCAGATAACCGGGATACCCTGTTTGCCTGCGGATTAAAGGATATCACCCAAAAGGATGTCAAAACTGTTGAAAATATTATTTTTTCCACCATTACAAAAATCGCTGATGATGGCATTGATCCGGGCCTGATTGAATCTGCCATTCACCAGATTGAATTTCACCGAAAAGAGATCTCCAACACCCCGTATCCCTTTGGCATTCAGCTTCTACTGTCTTTTGCAGCTGCTGTTATCCATGACGGCAATCCAATAGACTGTGTAAATATTGACAAAGATTTGAAAAAGCTCAATGCAGAAATCAAAAAAGGACATTTTCTGGAAAACAAGCTGCGGCAGTATTTTCTGGATAACCCCCACCGGGTGCTGTTTACCCTTGAACCGGATGCCGACCTTGAAAAAAGGCAGATGGAAAAAACAAAAAAAGAGCTCAAAGCCCTTTTAAAGAAAATGACCCCCCGGGATCTGGAGCAGATCAAATCTGATGCCAGAAAGCTGGAAGCGCTTCAGGAAGAGGAAGAAGATGTTTCTGCGCTTCCGACACTGGAACTTGCCGATGTTCCGCCGGAAATTGAAATCATAAAACCCGGAAAAATTAAAGGGGTCAGCCTTGCAACCTGTTATAACCGGGCCACATCAGGCATTCTTTATTTCACCTGCCCTGTGGGAGCCGGAAATATACCACAGGATCTGTTCGGGCTTATCCCGTTTTTCTGTCAGGCCTTCACCCAGGCGGGAACAAAACTCAATTCCTATGAAGAAACTGCAAGACTCATGGACCGGTATACCGGGGGGATCAGCCTCTCTGCGTTTTCCGGGTCTTATTTTTCAAAAGAAGCCACGGCCCATTCTTTTCTGGCGGTTCAGGGAAAAGCCCTTGACCGCAACGTTGAACCCCTGTTCGATTTGATCACAGAATTTATTCAGGAATACAGTTTTCAGGATTTTGACCGGCTCAAAAGTCTGCTGCTCCAGTATAAATCCGGCCTGGAAGCTTCCATTGTGTCTGCCGGACACCGGTATGCCATTTCCCTGTCTTCCATGCACCTGTCAAAAGCATCGTATATCAATGAACTGTGGCATGGCATTGCCCAGTATCGTCTTATTAAAGAAATTACCGAAAAAATAAGCGGCTCTGATCATAAAAAAGCCATTGAACAGGTCTCGGAAAATCTGATCAACATCGCCCGATCTGTTTTAAACCAGGGCAATTTTAAGCCCGCTGTCATTGGCGCAAGAAAATCCATTCTTGCTGCGGAAAATAAAATACAGGCCATCCACAGCGCCCTGCCGGAAAATGGAGAGCCTTCTTTTTTCACCCCGGATATCCCCTTTGAAAAGACAGCCCCTTTCAGCGGATGGCACACCAATACCTCTGTATCCTTTGTGGGACAATCCTTTAATGCCGTAAGAATCAACCATGAGGACTCTCCGGGTCTTGCTGTGATTGCCAAATTACTGCGCTCCTTGTATCTTCATCGCGAAATCAGGGAAAAGGGCGGTGCCTACGGCGGATTTGCCATCTATAATACCGAGGAAGGATTGTTTTCATTCGGTTCCTACAGAGATCCGCATATCAAACGCACCCTTGATGTATACAAAAATGCCTGTGATTTTATCATCAGCGGATCATACACCCAGACAGATGTTAAAGAAGCCATCCTTCAGGTCTGTTCAGAAATTGACAAGCCAGAAACACCCGGCCCTGCTGCCATGAAAGCATTTTACAGGGATATCACCAAACTGAGCCATGATATCCGGCGAAAATTCAAGGATAATCTGCTGAAACTGGATAAAAAACAGATCCAGACGATTGCCCGGACCTATTTCAGTGTTGATGACAGCCAGAAGGGCACAGCTGTTATTTCCAGCAAAACCGGCCTGGATGAGGCCAATAAACAGCTTGCAAAGGAAGGAAAACAGCTGAACCTGTTCAAGATTTAAAAGATTGTAAACTTTTTTTGCCATAGAACATATAAATTCTATTGAATTTAAAAGGAAAATTGCCATGAATAAAAACACTGTGTGCATCAGCATCATTCTTTTAATTTCTCTGGTACTGCTCTATCTTACACCGCTTCATGCCCAGGATGAAAAAAAACTGTCCTTTATTGTCGGCACGCATGCCTCATCAAATGTTACGGATGTCTATTTTAATTTTCTGCAAATTGCCTTTGCGGAACTGGGGTATTCACTGACCCTGACCAAAGTGCCCATGAAAAGGGCCTATCAGGCTGTTGATACAGGTGAAGCTGACGGTATGGTCATGGTACCCGAAGGTCTGGAAAAAATATATAAAAATATGGTTCTCATCCCGGAACCTTTGACCACCATTCATACTGTGGCCATCACCAATGGCCGCCAGATTGAAATTAAGGGAATGGACAGCATAAAACACTATACTGTGGGAATTATAAGGGGATATACCATTGCGGAAAAACTGACCCAGGGCATCAACCGGCAGATCGTGAACGACCATGATTCCCTTTTAACCATCCTTGAACTGGGCAGAATTGACATTGCCATTGCCATGAAACGGGAAACTCTCAGATTTTTAAAAGAATTTCCCAAATATGAAAATATCACCCTTCTTGAACCGCCGTTATACTCTATAGGGCTGTTCCCCTGTCTGAACAAAAAGCATGCACCGCTTGTGGATCAGATCACCCCTGTCATCAAACGGCTGATCCATGAAAAGGTTCTCGAAGAATTGTATAAGCCATATGATGTCCAGCCGGAAAAAAAAATTTAAAGGAAAATAACCATGGCCCCCGTTTCAGTGCAGGATGAAGCAGCAGCCCAGGAACAGTTTCCCACCCATGAAGTTGATGCGGTTGTGTTTTATGGCGATCCAACCCGTATTTATAAAGCGCGCAGACGGTCCAACGGCATGCCGGTCATGCTCAAGACGCTGTGCAGCGAACGTACTGTCAGAGAAGCGTCTGCGCTTTTAAAACATGAATACGAAATGGCCCGGCGGCTGGATGTTCCCGGCGTTATCCAGGTTTTTTCTCTGGAGCGGCATAATAACCTGCCGGTGATTGAGCTGGAGGATTTTGGCGGCAATTCCCTGAATAATATCGCCAGCCAGCGCAGACTGTTTCTGGAAGAAATTCTGAATATTGCCATTCAGATTTGCCGGGGACTTGCAGAAATCCATGCCGCCAATATTATTCACAAAGACATCAACCCGTCCAATATTATCTATAATGCTGACACCGGCGTGGCCAAAATCATTGATTTCGGCATTTCCACACGCTTAACCCGGGAGCAGGCAGCCCTTACCAGTACGCAGGGGTTTGAGGGCAGCCTTCCGTATATTTCACCGGAACAGACCGGCCGCATGAACCGTTCCATTGATTACCGTACTGATTTTTATTCTCTCGGAGTGACACTTTACGAACTTGTGGCTGGCCGGCCTCTTTTTATTGTGAATGAACCCATTGAATGGTTTCACTGCCATATTGCCCGACAGCCCGATTCCCTGACGCAGATCAATCCGGATATTCCCGGGCCGGTTTGCGACATTATCATGAAGCTGCTGGCAAAAACAGCTGAAGACCGGTACCAGAGTGCCCAGGGAATCCAGGCGGATCTGCAGCAATGCCTGGATCAGCTGAACGCAACCGGCACCATTGCGCTGTTTACAATAGCACAACAGGATATTTCCGACCGGTTTCAGATTCCCCAGCGTCTGTACGGCCGGGATAAGGAAATAAAACAGCTGCTGACAAATTTTGAAACCGTCAGCTGCGGCAAATGCAAAATGGTGCTGATCTCCGGATATTCCGGCATTGGAAAAACCTGCCTTATCAGAGAAATTTACAAACCTGTCACAGAACGCCGTGGTCATTTTGTTTCCGGTAAATTTGATCAGCTTCACCGAAATATCCCCTACAGTGCACTGGCAGCCGCCCTGCGTGATCTGGTCCGGCAGCTGCTGACCGCTCCCGAATCAGAACTGGCCCGGTGGCGGGCAAAGATACTGGATGCGGTGGGGATAAACGACCAGCTCATCATCGACATGATTCGGGAGCTGGGACTGATCATCGGCGAACAACCGGCTGTCCCGAAGCTTTCCCCTCTTGAGGCGGAACAGCGGTTTCACCATGTTTTCCTGGAGTTTATCCAGGTTTTCTGTGACTCCCGGCATCCGCTGGTCATTTTTCTGGATGACTTACAGTGGGCAGACAGCGCCAGCATGCGTCTGCTCGATTTGCTGACCCGGGATGAATCCGGCACAACCCATCTGCTGTTGATCGGTGCATACCGCGACAATGAGGTTCAGGCAGGGCACCCGGTTGCTGTCTGGCTCAAGGAACTTCGCCAGCGGGATCTGGAGCTGGAGGAAATCCGGTTGGTCCCCCTTGATTTTAATCATTTATCCGACCTGCTGTGCGACACCCTTGATTCTGACCCGAAAAGCGTTGAGCTTCTGGCGCAGATTCTTGAACAGAAAACTGCCGGAAATCCTTTTTTTGCCGAAGAATTTCTCAAGGCGCTTCACCAGGCGGATTTAATCAATTATTCGCGCACTGAAGACAAATGGACCTGGGATATCATCAGCATTATTGATAAAGGCATGACCGATAATGTCGTGGAACTGATGACAGCAAAGCTGCAGCGTCTGCGGCCGGAAAGTCTGGAGCTGCTGAAACTGGCAGCCTGTATCGGTTTTCGTTTTCCCTTAAAGGCATTGGCCATCGTGTCTGAACTGCCCCCTGCCCAAGTGGCCCAATATCTGCAGGAAGGCATGACCGAGGGACTGATTGCGCCCATTGGCGAGGCCTATCAGATGCTTGAAATTGAAAAATCCCCGGATCTTGACCAGATCACCATGGAACTGGCCTTTGCCCACGACCGTATTCACCAGGCTGCATATGCCCTTTTAAATCCAGAAGACAAAAGCTGCGCCCATTTAAAGATCGGCCGCCTCCTGCAAAGCAGCCTGACACCGGCCCAGCAGGAAGACCTTATATTTGAAATCACCAATCATCTGAATTTAGGAATGAATCTGATAACTGTGCCGGCTGAGCGTCAGGCATTATGCCGGCTGAATTTAAATGCCGGAAAGCATGCCAAGCGTTCCAACGCCTACCAGACCGCCTTTGATCATTTCAAAACAGCCTTGCAATTATTGCATGATGTGTACCAGGAAGATGCCTGGCAAAAAGAATATTCAATGACCCTGGAACTTTACACTCAAGCCGCAGACACAGCCTATCTTACCGGCAGGTACGAAGAAATGGACCTGTTGCTGGAAACAGGCATTGCCCGGGCAGACAATTTGCTGGACAAAGTCAAGCTCCACCTGGTGCAGATCAGTGCCTGCATGTCCCGGGGACTTTTGATTGACGCCATCAATATTGCCAGACCGGTTCTTGCGCAACTGGGACACCGCTATCCGATGCACCCTAAAAAATGGCATGTCATTGTAAAATTGCTTGCACTCAAATGGACGTTGCGAAACACAACTGTCGAAGATATCCGCAAAATTCCGGAAGCCAGTGATCCCAGGCATCGGGCTGCCATGGCCATTGGCCAGCGCATCGGCAGTGCAGTCATGTTTTCCCAGGCAAATCTGCTTCCTTTGATGATTTTTAACGGGGTTAAAGTTTCAGTAAAAAAGGGTCATACCCCTGAATCCCTGACCACATACGGTGCATTTGGCATGATACTGGCTGAATCCTTAGGAGAAGTTGACCGCGGCCTGGCATTTGCCCGGCTGGGGCTGGAACTGATGGAGCCACTTAAGGCAAAACCCCTGGAAGGCCGGATACACCATGTTTATCACGCCCTGGTTCGTCACTGGAAAGAGCCGCTGAAAAACAGTCTGGAACCGCTTCATGAAACATTCAAACTCTGTCTGGAAAACGGCGATTTTGAATACGCTGCCCATGCCGCAGTCCTGCGGCTGGGATATATGTTTGAAGCTGGTAAAGATTTGAAACAGTTACAGGATGAAGTGCTTGAGATCCAGGCCATCATGAAACCGCTCAGACAAGGCCCGCGAATCCATTATTTAAAAAGCATGCTGCAGAAAATAGACAACCTGACTGGAAATTCAGAGAATCCGGCTGTTTTAAAGGGACAGTTTTATGACATTGATGAAATGACACGCATCCATAAAAATGCCATGGATAAAAGCCAGGTCATCTCAGACTATATGAACCAGATATTTCTCTGCTATTATTTTGGACATCATGCACAGGCCCTCACCTTTCTGGACAGCGGAGAAGCCCTTGCCCACAGCAGCTCGAACGGCATGTATTATGAGGTATCATACTGCCTGCTGGATTCTCTGGTGCGGCTGGCCAATATTCCGAACGCCGATAAAACCGCCGGGAAAAAACTGTTCCGGCAGGTAAAAAGCAACCAGGCCAGATTAAACCGCTGGGCAAACGCCAATCCGGATAACTGCCTGAACAAACACAAACTGGTAAAAGCCGAACAGCTTCGGGTTTCAGGCCATGATTTTAAAGCCCATGAATTGTATGATGAATCTATTCTTCTTGCGCATAAACAGGGGTTCATCCATGAAGAAGCCCTGGCCAGTGAATTATGCGGCATCATGCATGCAACTGCCGGCAGAACAACCCTTGCACACCCCTATCTTGCCCGGGCCCGGGACCTGTATTTTCACTGGGGGGCCAAAGCCAAAGCAGACGATATGGAACAGCACTATCCGCAGATTATTGAAAAAACACATCGGCAAAGTGATGCCACAACCACCTGGGGCACCACCCGCACGAATATTGATGTGGGCTCACTGATCAAGGCGTTGAAAGCCATTGTTGACCAGACCGTGCACAGTCGCATGCTTGAAACCATCATCTCCACCGCTCTGGAGTTTGCCGGCGCCCAGAAAGGAGCGCTTTTACTGCGCACACCGGATAACGAGCTGGCCATAGAAGCGGAATCAACAGTGGATGATGATGCACCGCTTGTTCTGCAGTCCATTCCCATCACAGCCTCAAAATTGCCGGAAGCCGTCATCAATTATGTCCGCAGAACCCGGTCAAGCATTGTTATCGGGGATGCACAAAACCCAAATGACCAGATACCCGGACTCAATAAAGATCCCTATATCCTGGATCAAAACATTCGATCCCTTCTGTGTCTTCCCATCCACACGGAAAACAATGAACAGAACCATCTGATCGGTATTCTCTATCTTGAAAACAATCGGGCCACAGATACCTTTACCCAGGAACGCTTTGATACACTGGAAATTATCTGTCTGGCCGCAGCAGGCCGTCTGGAATTATCCCGAAAAGCCGTTATTGACGGGTTGACCGGATTATATAATCATGATTATTTTCAGAACTCTCTGACCCAGGAATTTTCATCTGCCCGGCGGCATGATCATAATTTATCCCTGGTCATGATCGATATTGATCATTTTAAAAAATTCAATGATACCTGGGGCCACCAGGCCGGGGACCTGGTGCTCAAAGAAGTGGCCCAGGTGATCAAATCCTCCTGCCGGATCAGCGACACCGTTGCCAGATACGGCGGAGAGGAGATGGCAGTAATTTTACGCATGGCTATAGATGATACTGCCCAGATGGTTGCCGAGCGTATCCGCAAAGCAGTGGAAAATCTGCGGATTGTTTATAATGATGAGCTGCTGTCAGTCACAATCAGTCTTGGAATGGCCACCATGGGGCCTGACATCACGGATAAGGATGATCTTATCCGATCTGCCGATATAGCGCTGTATCGCTCCAAATCTGACGGGCGCAACCGGTTGACGGTCTGTTAAAAGAATGAACGTCCCGCCTGAACATGCCTGCCGGCTCAGGATGTAAAAAGAGTTGAAAGTTTTTTCACCGCATCCGGGGTGATCTGGCCCTGCTGTTTTGCAATGTCAAGGGTATGACTGCCCAAAAGCCGGTACAGGCTTGAAAACTGCGGAAGTTTTTTATCAATATCCACAAGATGCCGGGAAACAATTTCATCATCGCCCCGGGCCACAGGACCTGTCAGCGCGTCAATACTTCCCCTTGCCTTGATATTTCCCAATGTCCCCATGATCAGGGGTTCTAAAATTTCATATGCATTTTCTTCCGAGATATCCGCAGCTTTCAAAAGCTGGAGCGCAAAATGCTCCACCGTCACCAGATAATTGGAGGCCACAACAGCTGCTGCATGGTATACGGTTTTGGCATCTGTGGGGATGGTAAAAAAATTGGCCTTTAAGGCATTCACAATTTCCTTTCCCAGCTCAACCGCAGCCGCATCGCCTTCAATGGAAATATTAATTCCCTTAAACGGAGATTCCTGGCCGGTTTCATAAGGTGCAAAAGACTGGAGCGGATGAATGGAACCCACATGCGCCATATTTGATTTTGCAGACACCAGAATACTGGACGACAACGCCCCGGACAGATGAAACACCATTGCGTCTTTTTGAAATCCATTTTTTGATGCAATGCGCTCGCACACCGATTCTATGACGGTATCCGGAGTGGTGATAAAGACGATGGGGCAAGACTTTGCCACATCAACCGGATCTTCATATACCCTGCCGGTTCCGACAAATTCACAGGCGGTTTTTGCAGATTCTAGGTGTTTGCTTGAAAACGCCTTTGCCTCAAATCCCTGCCGGGAAAGAAACACTGCAAGACAAATCCCCAGCCTGCCGCATCCGATAATGCCAAACACCATGTTTTTGTTATTTATATTCATATTCTTTTGACGGAAACTGCCCGCCTTTCACCTCTTTGATATATTGATCCAGACCCTTTTTTGCCTCGCCTGCAAGATCTGCATATTTTTTAACAAATTTGGGCAGGAACCGGTTATTGATGCCAAGCATATCATGAAGCACCAGAATCTGGCCATCACAATCCGCACCTGCCCCGATGCCAATGGTGGGAATGGTGAGTGTCCGGGTAATCTTTTTTGCAATATCAGATGGTATCCCTTCCAGAACCACAGAAAAGGCCCCGGCATCCTGAACATTTCCAGCATCTTTGAGCAGCCGGTCTTCATCCCGTTGAACTTTAAATCCACCCATCTGGTGCACGGACTGAGGCGTAAGCCCGATATGGGCCTGAACCGGAATGCCTGCTTTTGAAAGGGCAGTGATCACAGGACACACATCTGCGCCACCTTCCAGTTTTACTGCAGCGGCACCGGCTTCTTTTAAAAACCTGCCGGCATTTTCAACCGCTTTGTCCAAAGCCCCGTGATAGGACATGAAGGGCATATCACCGATCACCATGGAATACTGGCAGGCTCTGGATACCATGGATGTATGATAAATCATTTCATCCATGGTCACCGGCAGGGTGTTTTCCTTGCCCTGAACCACCATGCCCAGAGAATCCCCCACCAGGATAATGTCAATTCCCGCCTGATCCAGCATGCCTGCAAACGGATAATCATATGCAGTCAACGCGGTGATTTTCTGCCCCTCTTTTTTCATTTTCATCAATGTTGATGTTGTTATTTTTGACGGCATTATTGTCTCCCCAAATTAATGATTTTTTCTCCACTGACTGTACTGGCACATCCCCCGGACCGCTTTTACAGCTCTTTCCGGTGAGGAAAAGAAAACACTTTTATACTCACAGCCTTCCACCCGGTATAAGGTCTTGCTGATTCCATCGGTTAACAGACTGACCCCCAGCACCGGTTTTTGATACTGCTGTGTTAACCGGGCCACATACTGTGTATAATCCTGTTCAACATCCAGCATCATTTTTCTGAACGCATTTAACTGCAATTCATCTGCATTGGGATCAATTTTTAAAACCGACTGGATCATCTTGTCTCCCAGTATGCGTTTGCCATGAACGCCCAGATGAAGCACCACATCACATCCATCCCATTTGAGCAGTTCCTCCATACAGATTTTGGCCACCTCAAAATTGCCTTCTCCCACAATATCCACCGGATTCTCATGGCTCCAGAACGGTGGCAGTATTTTATTGAGCCGTTCGATAATATCCCTGGACAAATCAGGGACGATCAGTCCGTGCTCCGCACACAGATCCGCTGTCACAACCCCCCATCCCCCGCCAAGGGTCATGATCGCCACCCGGTTACCCTGAGGCAGCGGCAGGGATGAAAACACCGCTGACAGATCCAGAAGTTCCATGGGGGCATCCACCTGAATGATCCCGGCCTGTCTGCAGGCGGCATCAAACACTCTGATATCCGATGCCATGGCTCCGGTATGGCTGGAAGCAGCTTTTTCCCCTGCCTTTGTCCGGCCGCCTTTCAGCACAACCACGGGTTTCTTTTTTGACACCCGTTTTGAACTTTCAAAAAACCGAGCCCCGTTTTTTACACTTTCAAGATATAACACCACTGTCTTTGTAAGGGTATCAATTTCAAAGGCTTCCATATAATCTTCAATGGTCACCATGGCTTCATTCCCTGAGCCTGAAAACGCCCGGATGCCTATATCCTTTTGTTCAGCAAATGCCAGAAGCTGGGTTCCCATATTTCCGGACTGGCAGACCAGCACTGTGGAACCGGGCAGCGGATGAACATGGGACGCACAGCAGTAAAATTGATCATGGGGGTTGCAGATTCCCATGGTATTGGGGCCAAGAAGCAGCATGCCGGCGTCTTTTGAAAGCTGCACCAGTTTTTCTTCCAGGAGAATCCCGTCTCCGCCGATCTCCCTGAATCCGGAGGTGATCATTAAAAGCCCCTTAACCTTCTTTTTTTCAAGCGCCGGTATCAATTCCAGCACACGGCTGGCCGGAACCGTCACCACTGCCAGATCAATATCGCCCTCAATTTCACCAATGGAGGCATACACCTTATGGCCGAAAATTTCTCCACCTTTGGGATTCACAGGATAAATTTTCCCCTTATAATCCTGGGACAGAGTATTGGTCAACAGCATCTGGCCCCATTTTCCCGGCGTGGCTGATGCCCCGATGAACGCAATGGATTTTGGATAATAGCAGGCCCCAAGCTTTGCAAAATCGATATCAAATGATCGGGCCTGTTTTTTTACCGCCTTTTCAAGCATAATCAGACCGTCCACTGCCACAGGGGACCCATCCGGGGCAATAATTAAAGGATTGATATCCATCTCCTTTATGTCACAAAATGCAAGGGCCATATCTGACAGGGCCTTGAGGATTTTTTTAACTGCTTTTTTCTGAACCGCTTTTTCACCCCGGAATGCGCCCAGTAATTTTTTTGAGGATATCTGCTCAAACATATCGTCCATATCTGCATCGTCAAGGGGTGCAATTTTAAGCGCAATATCATTCAGTGCCTCGGTCAGCACCCCGCCGACACCAAAGACAATCACCGGCCCGAACAGCGGGTCCCTGAACATCCCTGCCATAAACTCCCTGTTTCCGGATACCAGCGGCTGCACTAAAAATCCTTCAAGGGCATTGCCTGCAGCCTGTTTCATTTCTCTGACCGCATCCAGAACCTGATTCTCGGTGCCCAGTCCCACACGGACAAGCCCCATTTCCGTCTTGTGCAGCAGGGTTTTGCCTGCGCCTTTAAGCACAACGGGAAACCCGGTCTTTGTGCAGGCATCCAGCACACTTGTCTCATCCACAGCCCAGTGCTCTGATACCACCGGGATATCAAAGCGTTTAAAAATGTTTTTTGCTTCATCTTCACCCAGAGAAAAAGAAGCAGACAAAAGTTTTTCATCAATCAGTGTGTGAATATCAGAATAGTTCATTTATGCTTTTGCTCCATTAAATACGATATTGGCAATCCCCGAAGACACATCATCAATATCAAGTTCTTTTCCAAAAATGATTTCGCCCAGACAGGCATGTTCAATCGCGCCCAGAATGACTTTGCGAAGCGTCAGGGCATCCACATCCGGTTTGAGCTCTCCGGTTTTAATCCCGTTTTCGATAATCTCAAGTATGGTCCGTGAATATTTCCGGACCATTTCATAGGCGCAGGAATCAAAAAATTCCAGAGAATTGCGAACTTCAAGCAAAAGGATTTTAGAGAAAATTCTGTTTTCAGCATAACTTTCCAGACTTGAAAAAATTACCACCTCAAGCTGTTCAATACAAGTTTTTTCATTGGCAATGCGATTTTCAATCTTGGCCTGAAATTCAAAAAAATGTTCATTCAACACCTGGTAGAGTAAATCTTTTTTATCCTTAAAATACTTATAGATTAATCCTTCTGTCACCCGGGCATTACTGGCGATTTCCGCGGTTGTAATGGAATGAAAATCTTTTTGCGCCATTAAACCGGAAAAAGATTTCATTATTTTTATTCTGCCCGGCGGATTTGTCTTTCCTTTATGTTTCATGCGCTGCCTTTTTATAACCGTGGTAAATACATATTTCATAGAGGTAAGTAACACTTACTCACATTTCATTAAGCTTGTCAAGGTGATAAATATCTAATATTTATTTTTAATAATATTCCGTAAAGAACACATGAAATCCTTGCAATTTATCTCAAATCTCCTAAACTTTAATTATTCAGATCCCTAATGCGGACAATTACAAAACAGGAGGTTTCAAATGAAAACTTTTTTATGCTTTATGTTATTATTGTTTATGGTTCCCCTGCTTAACAGCTGCGGAACTATTTACGGGGCTGCTGTGGATGAACGCAATGTCAGCACCATTGCATCGGATCATCAGATCAAGGCCGGTATTTTAAAAAAATTCACAGATGATGAACTTGTCGGGGTTCTGGATTTTTCTGTCTCAAGCTATGAAGGGCATGTGTACCTGATCGGAGAGTATAAAACCACTGCCCAGAAAAACAGGGCTATAGAACTTGCAAAAAAGGAAGAAGGCGTGACAGGGATGACAACATATCTGATCCCCGAAAACCCCAAAGCTGCGTGCGGGACAGCACAGAACCTGGAACTGACCGCAAAGGTCAAAGCAAAACTGATCGGTGATAAAGATATCTGGTCAACCAATATCGATGTTAAAACCATGCAGTGCATTACGGTACTGTGGGGGCTTGTCGGATCAAAAGTTGAAATCGAAAAAGCGATCCGTCATGCCAGATCAGTAAAAGGGGTAAGTCAGGTGAAATCCTTTCTTAAAGCTGTAAAATAAAGATGGATAAAAACATGCTGCAACCTCAGCTGGGCCCGAAGACCACAGATGCTGTTTTACAAAATTACAGACTGCTTCTGGAACGGTTGAATGCCCATATTCAAAAGGTCGAGGCAGCATTTTCAGACCAGATTGTCTGTAAAAAAGGGTGTGATGCCTGCTGCAGATTTTTAAGCCTGTTCCCGGTTGAAGCGTTTTCAATATCCCATGCATATTCCCAACTGCCCGAAAATATCAAACATCAAATAAACCACCGGCTGCATCATCACAAAGACGCGTGTCCGCTGCTCATTGATCATGCCTGCGCTTTATACCCGGTTCGGCCGATCATCTGCCGGACACACGGCTTTCCCATCTATATTGAAAAAAATAACCAGGTCAGCATTGATTTTTGCCCGGAAAACTTCAAGCAGGTCATCACTTTTCCAGAACACACCCTGCTGTCTATTGAACGGTTAAATGAAACCCTCATTGCTGTAAATCAGCTTTTTCTGAAATCTGTCACCCCCCATACCCACCTGCCGGACAGAATCCCTGTTTCCCAGGCGCTTTTTATACTTGACGAATTCTGATAAATCATCAGGTTTAAACCGTTTTATCATCGCATAAAGCCCGGCGACGGCCCATGTGGCAATCGCCGGGAAGAGAAACATTTATAATTTACTGTTTATTTCAAGGAGCCGCTGGGCATCCGGCCCATTTTCCCCGGCCCATTTTTCATATACAAATTTACTGGTCTCCTTGAGTTTGGCCCTTTCTTCAGGAGCCATCCGAATGACTTTGGCCCCCAGTGCTATCATATCTTCTGTAAACTTAGATTCCCACCCCTTTACAGTTGCCAGTGTTGTTGCGCTGGCTTTTTTACCTGCATTCAGCATGATTTCCTGATATTCCTTGGGAAGCTCATTCCATTTATTTAGATTCATACAGGTCAAAATAGTAGGAAAACTCATATCCATCTGGGTAATATAAGGTGCTGCTTCGTATGTTTTTTGAAGAAAACCGGAAACCGAGCATTGGGCAACGCCGTCAGAAACCCCTCTTTTCAATGCCAGATACTGTTCTGTCTGGGGGATAGAGGGATCAGGCGCAGCCCCCAGTTTTGCAAATATTTCGCTGACAATCGGGCTGGTTGTCAGCACCCTGAGCCCTTTAAAATCACTGACAGTTGCAATGTGTTTTTTAGTACTGAAAATATGTGCGCCATCAATAAAGCTGATATAGACCAATTTGATGTTCTTTTTTTCCATGGCTTTTTCAATAATGGCAAGAGATTCTCCAGAATACGCCTGAGCCACCTGATCCAGATTTTCAAATGCAAAGGGAAGATAAACCCCTTTAAGCATCGGAACAGTTGCCACAAGGCTTGTCTGCAGTATCTGCCCCATGGGGACCGAACCTTTAGCAACGGCCATATGCATATCTTTGGGGCCATACAGCTGCCCCCCCGGATATTCAATAATCTTTACCTTCCCAACGAGTGCAGCATTCACTTCAGCCACCCAGGCAGTTTGCTGGACAGAAACATAGTGTTTGGCAGGAACCCAGGTTGCCAGCACCATTGCTTGCTCTTCAGCAAAAGCATCAAACGAAAAGAATCTGATTGATACAGAAAAAACAATTAACATGGACAATAGCATTTTTTTCTTCATGTTGTTCTCCTTGATCTAATGTGATTAACTCGTTATGAATTCGTGAGAGCGCTAAAAAAAATCAACTCTCAGGTCTGTACGCAAAGCCTGTTAACTGCCTAATTTCTCACAACCTTTGTTTCATTTCATCAATCTGCATCCATATTCACAGTTTGTATTAAGCCCTGAAATATTGCCAGAACTGTGCCAATGGCTATTTTTAGATATAACTATTTATATTTACAGAGTATTTATGATAGCGGAAAGATAAAGACACAAACAAAAACCTCAGGATAAAGACGAAATCCAAGCCCGAAAGACGAAATAGCATCTTGTCTGTTCCATACAGGGGAAAGCGCTTGACACTCTTTGGCTATTTGAATAATAGAAGAAAAAATTTACCATGAAACCGCACAGACGGTTGCCAACACGTCCCAGCATCTGTTGGCTCAAGACTGGTGGCTTGAAAGATTTGGAGATGACCCGTTATGGGGAAATGGCGGAAAACCATTTTAAACCATATGGATTTTTTGAAAGCCAGACGGCCGAACCAGGAACAAATGCTCGTTTTTATTAATTGCTGTAATCACGGCCATTTATAGTGTACAATATTTTTTTGAATTGGAGCACAATGCTGAATCCTGCCTCCACCGGTTTTATTGGAGAGCGGGTCATATTATAATGAGGGGTATAATGGATAAAGAGAATACAGAATTTTCAGCCACAGATTGGTTTAATGAGGGGCTAAGGTGTTTCAACAAACCAGATGGAATCGGCGCTGTCCGGGCATTCGAAGCAGTTATCAGGATAGATCCTGCGTATCGCCACAAGGATGGCGACAACCCTTATTTCTATCTGGGCAAAATTTCTGAAATCGAAGGGCGGCTTGACGACGCTATTGTATTTTACTCCAACGCGCTGACACAAGACCCCTATGACGAAGAAAGCCTTATCGGCCGGGGAAGTTGCTATACGGTTAAAAAGAATCACAAAGTGGCTGTAACTGATTTTAAAAAGGTGCTGGAAATTCCGCCTGAAATCAGGAATGCACCGCTGCAGCATGTGCTGTATGCTATTGCGGAAAACTACCGCCAGCAAAAAGATTATAAAAATGCACTTCATTGGGGGGAAAAAGCACTTCTGGAAGACCCTGATAATGATCGACACCAGGAACTGGTTGCCGAGGCCAGAAAACAGATGAAATAAAAACAGCCGTTTATAACAAAATATCAAAACCGCCTGACAGGGAGGGAATCGATGATTGAAGAAGTCTTGCCCAACATATACCGCATTGAGGTGCCGCTGCCCGGAAACCCGTTAAAGTCTGTTAACTCTTATCTGCTGGTTTCACCAGAGCGAAACCTGGTGATTGATACCGCATTCAATCAACCCGAGTGCCTGGAAGTTCTGAAACAGGCGTATGACGAACTAAAGCTGGATCTGGATCGCACCGACTTTTTCGCCACCCACCTGCATGCGGATCACCAGGGGTTGATCGCAACCTTTGCTCAACCCGGGGCGAAAACCTATATGGGTAAGCCGGATGCCCTGCGTGTCGAAGATCAAAGCGGCTGGAAAAAGATGCTGAATGCTGCTGCCATGTCTGGATTTTCCCAGGAGATGCTGCAGACAGCCATCGACAATCACCCAGGACACAAACACGGCCCCGAACACGACATGAAATGGGATCACGTGGTGGAAGGCGACACCATCACGGTCGGGGATTACACCCTGACCTGCCTGGAAACACCCGGACATACCTGGGGCCATATCTGCCTGTATGAAGCCGGAAAAAAGATTCTGTTTTCCGGAGATCACATTTTAGGAGATATCACCCCCAACATTCAGGTCTGGAGTCTGGATGACGACCCCCTGCAAAGCTACATGACCAGTCTGGACAAGATTGCCAGCCTGGAGATCGCATTGACGTTACCGGGTCATCGCACCATGATTCCGGATTGTAGAAAACGAGTGGCCGAACTGAAGGAACACCATCGAAATCGCTGCAACGAGGTAATTGACATCCTGAAAAACGGCAGCTGTCATGCTGTGCAGACGGCTTCCCAGATGACCTGGGATATCAGGGCAGCGTCATGGGACGCGTTCCCGCTGATGCAGCAATGGTTTGCAACGGGCGAAGCACTGGCGCACTTACGGTTCCTGGAAAACAAAGGATTCGTTTCTCAGCAGCCTGCAGCAGATGGCGTATTGCTCTATGCGCTGAAAGCCGACCAGGAGGGAATGCTCACTTCGATGAATTAATGCCGAAGAAATTAACAACGGTCCTGGAATTTTTCTTTTGGGTATCTGCCTGAGACAATGCCCAGTTTCTTCATTTTGGAGTACAGCGTGGACGGTTTCAGATCAAGACGCTCTGCCGCCCCGTCAGGCCCTTTTATCCGCCAGTGAGTGGTCTTTAGAACCGTTAAAATATGATTTTTCTGGGTTTGATCAAATGTTAGTTCTTCTGATTTTTCCTGCAGGGAAAGTTCCGGCGGAAAAAGGCGCAGAACCTCTCCCTGGGTTGATATCATGGCATTTTCTATCACATTTTTCAGTTCACGGATGTTACCCGGCCATGGATACTGGACAATAGCGTCTATGTCTTTTTGAGGGATGCTTTTGATATTTCTGCCCATGGTTTTGCAAAATTCTTTCACAAATGCCCAGACCATTTCCGGAATATCCTCCAGGCGCTTTCTCAATGGCGGGATGCTTATGGGATACACGTTTAAACGATAAAACAGATCTGCCCTGAATTTTCTTTCTTTCATCATCTGGGAAAGATCCCGGTTGGTGGCAGCCACAATCCGTACATTCACCTTTTGCGGTTTTACACTTCCCAGACGCTCAAACTCACCGTCATCCAGCACCCTCAGCAGTTTAGCCTGAAGATCAAGGGGAAGCTCGCCGATTTCATCCAGAAAAAGTGTGGACTCGTCTGCAATTTCAAAACGGCCCACCTTTTTGGCAACAGCACCGGTAAATGCGCCTTTTTCATGGCCGAACAACTCACTTTCCAATAAATTCGCAGGCAGGGTTGCACAATTGACCTTTACCATGGTTTTGTTCTTTCGCAGGCTTAAGCGATGAATCAATTGTGACAGATGCGTTTTACCCGTTCCGGTTTCCCCGACAAAAAGGACGGTGGATGCTGTTTTTGCAACCTGTTCGATCCTTCCCAGAACATACTGAAACGCAGGGCTTTTCCCAATGACATCTTCATATAGATTCTGGGTGCTGATGGTTTCGCGCAGGTACTCATTCTCCGCTTTTAATCGATCAGACAGATCCTGAATTTTACCAAACGCCTGCTTGAGCTTGATATCTGCCTGCTTGCGCTCCAGAGCATTGGCAAAAACCTGGGCAAGCAGTCTTAAATGATTGAAAAAATGATCTGTCCATTGCTGATACCGCCTGTAGGATTCAAAAATAATAACACCCAGAACAGACCCGCCTACATTCAGACTCACCCCCACACATGATTTTAAACCGTTTTTTATGACATACGCTCTTTCGGTTTCCCAGTTGTCAGGCAGATCATCCGGCAGGTGGGATAAATTAATAACTTCACCGCAGCGTATTCTCTTTGTAAAATTGGGCGCAATGGTATTGAGCAATAATCCTTTGGGCTCTTTCCACTGATAAGACGTATACCCGTGAATGATTTTCAAAGTGCCGTCATTGCCCCTGAATTCTCCGAAAACAATCTGATCAAAATCAAGGAATTGAACAATTTTTTTTAATGCATCATTAATTTTTTTATCCACATCCGCTGCCGGTAAATTCACAAACTGAGAGGATATCTCAAAAAGCAGCCGCTCAAACTCAAGTTGTTTATTTAAACATGTCTCCATTGCTACCAGCTGTCAACAAAAGGTTTAAACTCCGGTCTGTTCACTTTCGGTAAGGCAGATTTGCGCCCCTGCATAATCCATTTTCGTGTGTCTACAGGATCTATAACAGAATCAATCTCCATATGCGAGGCAATATTTATGGCTTTGCCTCTCTCATATAATCTGGCAACCAGTTTATGATAATGCGCTTCACGTTCCAAAGGATCGGCAATGGCTTCAAGTTCTCTTTTAAAGCCCACCTTGACAGCACCTTCAAGCCCCATGGGGCCGAACTCTCCGGTGGGCCATGACGCAGTAAAAAATGATTCATGGAAGCCGCCCCGGGCCATGGCCATGGACCCGAGGCCATAGGCCCGTCGCAGCACAATGCTGAAAAAAGGAACAATTAAATGAGACCCATTGATAAACATCCGGCAGACATGGCGGACCTGGGCCTGCTGTTCGATTTCCGGGCCCACCATAAAACCGGGCGTGTCGATCAGGGAGATTACCGGCAGTCCATGGGCATTGCAAAGCTGCATCAGCCTTGATGCCTTGTCTGCATCATCCGCCTCTATGGTGCCGCCCATATACTGGCAGTTATTGGCCATGACCCCGAATGGCTTTCCTTCTATCCGCAACAGACCGGTAATCATGGCAAGTCCGAACATGGGTTTAAGCTCAAGAAATGACCCCGTGTCCGCCAGAACCTCTATGATCCTGCGGACATCATACGTTCTTCGCCTGTTTTCAGGAATCAGATCCCGCAGCAGAATCTGATCTTCGGCTTCCCAGTGATTTATTTCTCCCTGAAAATAGGAAAGATACTGTCTGGAAGCTGCCACGGCCTCGGCTTCATCCTTTACAACAATATCAATGACCCCATTCTGGGACTGCACATGGGCAGGACCGATCTCTTCAGGGGCAAATTTTCCCAGGCCCCCGCCTTCAATCATCACAGGCCCGCCCATTCCGATATTTGAATTTTGGGCCGCAATGATCACATCACAGCACCCTAAAAGGGCGGCATTCCCGGCAAAACAGAACCCTGAAACAATGCCCACCAGCGGAATCTTCCCGCTCAGACTGCCGAACAGACCAAAGGTGGAAAGATCAAGTCCTGTGATCATCACGCCTTCTGCATCAATATCCCCTGGTCTTCCGCCACCGCCTTCTGCAAAAAATATCAAAGGGATCTCCTGGTCGCTTGCCAGTTTCAACATACGGTCCATTTTTTTATGGTTGAAATATCCCTGGGTTCCGGCCAGAACCGTATAATCATAGGACAGAACCATACATCGGGATACAGTGTCGCCAAAATCTGCGGCATTCACGGTTCCGATACCCGCAATCAACCCATCTGCCGGTGTGGTGGCCATTAATTCTTCAACTGGTTTCCGGCTGCGCTGGGCAGCAATATTCAATGCCCCGTATTCAATAAAACTGTCTGCATCCAGAAGGTCTTCAATGTTTTCACGGGCGGTGCGCTGATTTTTCCGATGACGGGATTCCACTGCATGGGGTCTTTTTTTATCACTTCCAAATGACAGACGATACAGCAGTTCGGAAAGCTCCGGACGGATATTTTCATTTACCGGCAAATTCACGTTTATCTCTCCTCTATTTTTGTTCAGCGCTTTGTTCATCTCTGAGGATTCTTCGAAGCAATTTTACACCCTGCTTGGGCAGCTCCACCCTGAATTCGACATACACCGGTACCTTGTGTGATGACATGTTTTCTTTTGCCCATTTGATAATATCTTCAGGTTCCACCTGAAGATCCAGATCGGGTTTCAATACAATAAATGTTTTGATCACCTCTCCTTTTTTGGCATCAGGAATCGGGATAACGGCATTTTCAAGAACAGCAGGATGCTGGTTGATCAGGGATTCGACTTCTTCAGGAAACACAGAAAAACCTGAAACCTTTATCATCTCCTTATGCCTCCCAAGCCAGTACAGATAGCCGTCTTCATCAAATTTGCCCACATCTCCCGTATGAACCCATCCATCAACCAGCGTACTTGCCGTCTGCTCGGGGTTGTTCCAGTATCCTTTCATACAGCCCGGATTTCGCAGAACAATTTCACCGGTCTGACCAATGGCAAGTTCTCTGGTATTATCCTCAAAATCAACAATTTTAAATTCTTCTTCAAAACCGGGAATTCCCATGCTGCCGTATTTTATTTTATGGCGCGGGCAGAATGTATCCAGCGTGTGGGTTTCGCTCAGTCCGTAAGCGCCTTCCAGCAGCAGGCATCCATTGGTGAACGCTTGCCATTGCTTTGATATCTGCTCATTTAATGAGACCACAAACGAGGTGCACATATTCAGTTTCAGGCTGGTCAGATCATATTTACCCGCATCCGGATGGTTCATGACCGCAAGATTCATGGGTACTGCACTGTACCACTGTGTGGCTTTATAACGGTCAATTGCCTGCAGCACGGAAAGCGGATCAAACTGCGTCAACAGAATATTGGTGGCTCCCTGCAATACCGGGCCCACCAGAAACAGCATGCCGGCAATATTGAAAAAGGGCATTGTTGTCAATACCCGGCTTTCGCTGTTGATTCCCATGATCATATTTGCGGCGGATGGCTTGTATAAATGCGCATAATGGCTGAGCATTGCGCCTTTGGGAAGACCGGACGTCCCGCCGGTATATTCAAACAGGGCTATATCCTCGTGCAGATCAATTTCCACTGCTGGCACAGACGCTCCGGCATAATTGAGTATGATCTCGGAAAATGCTGTTGTCCCGGCAATTTCCTGCTTTGGAATTTTCATATAATCCATAATTTGAACTTGCGGTTTTTCCGGCAGATAATCATTGAAATTTGTGGTCACGATTGAAACCAGTGTCGGCATTTCCTTAAGGGCCTCCCCGACCACCGGCCAGAATATATCCAGTGTCAACAGGCACTTCATTTGTGCATTATTCACTTCATAACTCAATTCCATTTTTTTAAACAGCGGCGAACATGGACAGACAATTCCACCCATTTTCTGGATACCGAAATGGGCAATAATATACTGGGGGCAATTGCCTAAAAACAGCCCGACCCGGTCCCCTTTCTGAAGTCCGATTTCAATAAGATAGGCTGCAAACGCATCTGAAGCGTCATCCAGTTCTTTATACGTGATCGTTGTCCCGTAATTGATAATGGCCGCCTTATCCGGTGTTCTTCTGGCATGAAGCCTGAGATATTCAAATATGGGTTTTTCTCCCTCGGAAAATATAACTTTTTTGGGCAAATCCTCGGGCCAGTGCTTCATCCAGATCTTTTCCATGTTCTTTTTCTCCTTGATTTAATTCGTTTTTTGGGTTCATTCTGCCGGATTCACGATATGCCCTTAAAGAATGCCAGAATTATGCCAGAAGAAAAAAATTCGCATAAGCGATTGGATTTATATCATATATTTTAAATTTTCAGAAATCGGGCTGCGGACGATCTTAAAAGATAGGGACGACATATCGTCCTAAAAGACGATATTCAGACCCTGTGACTGATTCTACATTTCCAGAACTGTTGTTAATTCCCTGGCTCTTACAATACGAACCGTACCTTCAAGTTTTGGGATTTCTTTTGAAAGGGCATCCAGAGTTGCCTTGTAAGGATGACCGATGCCAATGGCAAACCCGTGTTTTCTGGCATGGCGTATCAGCTGCTTGAACTGGCCTGTGATATATTTTTCATCCTGCACATTATCCAAAAACACATCCCTCTGGGCAAACCGGATCTGAAGCAGCCGTGCCGAAGCCTTGCAGGCAGATTTAGGGGCGGTTCTTGAATCAATAAAAAACAGATTATCTTTTTTCAGAATTGTAAAAATCTGGTTCATCTGGTCAGACTGCATTGTCAGCTTTGATCCCATATGGTTATTAACGCCCTCGACATAGGGGACGTCCTGAATGGCCTTTTTAAGATTCTCCAGCAGAACATCCGGAGGCATGGTTGATAAAATGGCACCGGGCCCCGGGTTGACGTCCGGATATTCAACCGGTTCCATGGGAAGATGAAGCATGAGCTGAAAGCCCTTTTGATGAAGCTTCTCAGATATGGATTTTCCGAAAGGTGAAAACGGCAGCACAGAAAAGGTAATATCCGGATTCAAATCACTCAGTGCTCTTGCAATTTTTCTGTCATAGCCGATATCATCAATAATAATGGCGATTTTAGGCACATGATCCTTTACTGGCGGCACCGGTTTTTTGGTGGGACTGTGGTCCACATCATCGAACACCTCATACTCTATGGTCTTTTCCGCCGGTGGTGGTGTTTTTTTCGGCGATTCTACTGCTTTGTCTGCTAAGTCCGGCACATTATTTTTTTCTTTGAGGCCTTTAACATGTGCCTTTTTTTTAACTTCGGCAACAATGCCTTCCTGGATCGGCTGAATAGTTTCAGGTTCTGTTTTTTTTAAAACAGATTGCCTTTTAATAAGACCGGGTTTGAGAAAAATATCTGCAATCATTGCCACGGTGAGGCACAATGCCAGAAGAATTGCCAGCCCTAAAAAAACTTTTTTAAATTCATCCAGGCCTGTGGAATTCTGTCTCAGAATACGGGGTGCTCTTTTGGTTACAGATTTTTTTTTGGGCCCTGCCTTTTTGAGTGTATTTTTTTTGGACAGGACCTTTTTTTTAACTGCCATTTAGTTTGCTGAACACTCCATAGCTTATCAAAATATCGAGGGCTCTTTTAACCTGGGCATCACTATGAAGCTTGTCTGTATCAATGAGTCTCGGATGTTTTTTTGTTTGTTTTTTTGTTTGTTTCGGCACAGCTTTCTCAGGCTTGAGACTGTTCTTGAGATCTTTTTCCCTGATCATCCTGTCAAAATTGGACTGTTTTTTTTCTTTTTTTTCCAGAATCTCATATTCCACCTCGATATCCGGTTCAATCCCTTTTGCCTGTATGGATCGGCCACTCGGGGTATAATATCTTGCAATGGTATATTTAATACCAAATCCATCATTTAACGGATGCACGGTCTGGACTGATCCCTTACCGAATGAAGTCGTCCCGAGAATCAGACCCCTGGAGTGATCCTGCAACGCACCCGCGACAATTTCAGAAGCAGACGCGGAACCGCCGTTGATCAAAACCACCAGAGGATATTTTCTGTCATCATCTGTTTTATGCGCTGAATACACTCTGGTCTGGCTTTCCTGCCGGCCTTTAATGGAAACAATCTGTCCCTGTTCAAGAAACAGATCGGAGATATCAACCGCCTGGTCCAGAAGACCGCCCGGATTATCCCGCAGATCCATGACAAGACCTTTTAAGCCGCCCGGATTTGCAGATTCAAGTGTCTTTAAATGCGTTTTGATATCATCCAGAGTTGTCTGCCTGAAATTGGTAATACGAAGATACCCGTAGCCGGGTTTCAGGGTTGCACTTCTGACACTTTCCATGGGAATCAGATCCCGTTTCAGCGAAAATTCAAGCGGTCCTTTTTCATCCTCTCTGAAAACAATAATAATGACTTCCTCATGGCGGGGGCCACGCATCATGTTCACCGCCTCCCAGAGCGCCATATCCTTGGTGGATTTACCATTTATACTGACAATAACATCGCCGGCCTGCATGCCGGCTTTATAGGCAGGCGTCCCTTCAATGGGAGACACCACGGTTAATATCCCGTCTTTCATGGTAATCACAATACCGATACCGGAAAACTCTCCTTTGGTATCATCCTGAAGTTCCTCAAAAGCTTCCGGCGGCATAAAGCTTGAATGCGGGTCTAGGTTTCCCACCATGCCCTTGATTGCATTATGGATCAAGGCTTGAGTATCAATATCATCCACATAGTTTTTTTCCAGCTCTTCAAGCACATCTGTAAATAGTTTTATGGAAGTATAGGTCTGTTCATTTGCCTGCAGATGTCCGGTAAAGCCTGCGCAAATGAACAGGCAGGCCGCAATCATCAGGGGAAATCCGGACATGAATATTTTCTGGAATTGTTTGTTCATGTGTTATGCTCCTTTTCTTAACCACTTCATTGGATTAACAGGCTTACCATGATATCTGACTTCAAAATGCAGGCACATTCCCTTGATTGATCCGGTATCTCCAGCAGTCGCCACCACTTCTCCGGTTTCGACGCGCTCCCCTTTTTTCTTAAAGAACTCTTCAATATGCGCATACAATGTGTAATAATTGTCACCATGATTAATAATCAACAGGTTCCCGTAGCCTTTGAGCCACTGGGCAAAAATAACCTCACCTTTAAATACGGATTTAACAGGTTCACCACGCTCCACCCTTATATCAATTCCCTTCTGAAAAGTGAAGGCCTTGCTGTCTCCGGTAGTGGACGGCCCATATTCTGATATCACTTCCCCCTTAACCGGCAGCAGCAGACGCCCCTTATAATTTGAAAAAGAAAATTCATCCGAAGCGGTTGAATCCTCTTCCTGAAGGTTGTTCATCCGGTTATCCAGCTGGATTGCGGCATCCTTCAATGCCTCAACCGCTGCAAGCGACAGTCTCTTCTGTTTACGGATCTGCATTAAAATCATTTCTTTTTTTTGAGTCTCTTTCTGGCTGATTCTCACCTGATCCCTGACCTGGACCTCAAGCTCTGTCTTGGCTGCCATCTCCTGTTGAAGTTCTTTTTCCAGAATTTTAAATCTTTTCAGATCCCGGTCCTGTTTTTCCAGAAGCTGAAAATCGGATTTTATCACCCGTTTCATTGAATTCTGCTGTAAAAAGAAATCAAATACAGAGCTGGGCAGTCCTGCCGCATCCAGACGGCCGATCATATTCATTTTGTACAAAGCCCGCAGCCGCTTCCCGGCATATTCACGGTTTTGGGAAATTTCCCGGGACAATTGATCCCAATCGCTGTTCAAACTGCTAATTCTGGCTTCAAGCTGTTCTCTTTCCAAAGTCAGTGCAGACAGTTTAAGGCGGGCTTTATTCAGTGTGTAATCTGTTTCATTCAACCCGTCTATCATCTCGATTTCTTTTTGAGAAAAGGTTTCAACAATTTTTTCCTGGGTCTGGATTCTGGCCTCAAGTTTTTCCTTTTCTTTTTTTTCTGCTTCCATGGCCTGTTTTTGGGCTTCACTGACTGCCGGTTTCAAACGAATATAATGCGACCGGTTCCGGACATATCCTTCCTGACCTTTATACCTGACTTTCAACCACTGGCCCGGGTCTCTGGGCTCACTGACAACATCCAGTATTTCATCCTGTTGGGCAACGATCACAACATCTGCCTCCTGGGAAGGACGCTGTCTGATATTTAATTTAAAAGAAGTGACAACCCCTTTACAGACAAGATCCTCTGCAGCCGCCACCATACTGTTGGAGAATAAAAAAACACCGACGATTAAAACGGCTATTTTAAAATCTGTTTTAAGGAAAGATAACATCCGAACCAACCTAAAAAAGTACTGGCCATAATGATCAAAAGAATCATTTTTACAGACAGAAACCGTATGTCAATATATATATAAGATGCCAGGTTCTGTGAAATTCCCGATGAGATCATCAGATAGGTTGCCAGAAGCACCAAAAGTCCCAAAAGCCCGCCGAAAAACCCCTGAAAAAGCCCTGCCACATAAAAAGGTGCTTTGATAAAACTTTCAGAAGCGCCGACAAGCCGCATGATTTCAACTTCAAGTTTCCGGGAATAAAATGCCAGACGAACTGTATTTGAGGTAATGAACAGGGCGATTAAAAAAAACATGCTGCACATGGCATATCCGGTAATTTTAAACAGATTAAAAATATTTAAAAATTTACCCAGCCATCCCTGACCGTATTCAACATCATCCACCATCTCAAGCGCTTTTATTTTTTCGGCAAACTGTTGAATCTCATCAAAACTGTTATAGGATTTCATCCGGATTTCCAGAGCATCCGGAAGCGGATTTTCCTTTAAATTTTTTAAAAAGGTGGTCTGGGAGGACATCTCGTTTTTCAATTTATCAAATGCTTCCTCTTTTGAGATATAAACCATCTCATCAATATCTCCCAGCGCTTTCATTCTTGTTTTGAGTTCCGGCAGCATATCCAGGGTAAAATTATCCACCAGGTACACCATTGCCCGGCCGCCCTGATTCCAGGATTCAATGATCCGGCTTGAGTTTTCGAAAAACAGCAGAAAGATACTGACCACAAGTATTGAAAGTGCAATGGTAATAATGGTGATCAGATTTAAAAACCGGTTGGATCTAATATCTGAAAATGCTTTTTTTACAAAATGTGCCATACCATTTATCCGTTTTACCTATAGCATTTTTGCCGTGCGTTCTATTCTTCCATTCTTGATTTCAATATTTCTGCCCCTTACCGAACTTTCCAGAAGATGCAGATTATGACTTGCCACCAGAACCGTGGCACCTCTTTTATTGTATTCCATCAAAAAATCCAGAATCGCCTGGGCCGATTTTGTGTCCAGACTGCCGGTGGGTTCATCTGCAAGAATAATAGAAGGGTCTCCCACAACAGCTCTGGCAACGGCAACCCGCTGCTGTTCTCCGCCGGAAAGCGTCGGAGGATAGTATTTGGCTTTTTTCTCCATTCCCGTGGTTCGAAGAACCTGCATGACTTTTTTTCTTATAAAAGAAGGTTTTTCTCCGGCTGCTTCCAGAACAAGAGCGACATTCTCAAATACTGTACGGGTGGGAATTAATTTAAAATCCTGGAAAACCATGCCGAATCTTCGTCTTAAAAACGGCAGCCGGGCCGAAGAAATCCTGGCAAGATTCATTCCGTCAATCAGAATCTGGCCTTCGGATACTTTTTCAGCAAGATACAGAACCTTGAGCAGGGTAGATTTTCCAGCGCCTGACGGTCCGGAAATAAAAATAAATTCTCCCTGCTCAATATCCAGACTGATATTTTCCAGTGCAAATTTACCTTTATATCTCTTACTGACATTAAACAGGCGTATGATTGAATTTTTAGTGTCTATGTCATTCATTTGTTAACAAAATATTCTGAGCATTTGTCCCTAATTGACTGAAAATGAATTTACTGATATAAATTGTCCGTGTCAAGGAATGCTGCAAAACAGTTTTTCTTACACCGGGCCTTCACTGTCACCGTAAAACGGCTTCTTCCAATCAGTGAAGGCTCAGTAATTTTAAACTATTTACATAAGTCCTTGAAATGAGATAATAAAATGAAACTGTTTGATTCCCATTGCCACCTTGATGATAAATCCTATGCCAAAGACCTGGATGCAGTCCTTGAAAATGCAGAAAACAACGATGTCAAAAATATGATGATCGTCGGTGTTGATATCAGGACCTCCTTGAAAGCCATCCGGATTGCCGAAGCGCACACCCATATTTATACATCCGTGGGCATCCATCCCCATGACGCAAAAAACTGGTCAGCCAGCGATATACAGACCCTTGTCCGCATGGCCCGTGAAAATCCATGCGTAAAAGCCTGGGGTGAAACCGGGCTGGATTTTAACCGGATGTTTTCTCCGCAGAAAGACCAGGAAAACTGTCTGATGGCACAGCTTGAAGCCGCCGAAAAACTGGATCTACCCCTGATTTTCCATGAACGGGATTCCAATGGCCGCTTTTTTGATATTTTAAAAGCCCATGGCCCAAAAAGCCGGCAAGGCGTTATCCATTGTTTTTCAGGGACAAAAGAAGAGCTGATCAAATATCTTGATCTGGGCTACCATATCGGCATTACCGGGATACTGACCATTGAAAGCCGGGGAAAAGAATTACGCGAGATGGTTTCCATGATCCCGGAAAACCGGATTCTGATTGAAACAGATGCCCCGTACCTGACTCCGGCCCCGGAAAAAAACAAATACCGGCGCAATGAACCGGCATTTGTCAAATCTGTTCTCTTAAGGCTTGCCCGGATAAAAGAAACTGATCCGGACACGCTTTCAGACATCATCTATACAAACACAACCCGCTTGTACCGAATCGATGATCCGGCCTGTTAATTTTTCGTCATCAGCCTGCCGACCGCTTTTTCAAGACCTTCCAGAGACAGTTCATACATGGGGAAGATTTTTGAAATCGCCATGATGGTATGCGTATACCCCCACATCCCCTCGGAAACCGGATTCAGCCAGACACAATGCGGAAATGTCTTTCTTAAAAAGTTCAACTGTTCCAGGCTCGGCCGTCCGCTTCTTTCAGAAATATGAATGGATCCGTCATGAGCCATCAGCTCATAGGGCGCCATACTGGCATCCCCGACAATGATCAGCCGGGTATCCGGGTCAAGCCGTGAAAATTCAATTACTTTTTTGGGTTTTTTATATCTGGCCGGATCTTCCCACAGATAATCATAAACTGTATTGTGGAAAAAATAGGTTTTCACTTCTTTAAACTGGGCCCGGGCATAATCAAAAATTGTCTGAACAACATCAATATACGGGTCCATGGACCATCCACCATTATCTATGGCAAGGATAATCTTCAGACGGTCTTTGAGTGAGGCATCGAACACAAGCTCGATCTCTCCTGCATTTTTCATGGTCTGCTTTATGGTGTCATCGATATTGATCTGGTCCTTAGGACCTGCAGGCCGCATGTTTCTCAGATATTTTAATGCTTCGCCGATCTTTGCCTGGGTTAAAGGGCCTTTTGCAGAATAATCCTTATACCGGCGCTCATTGGCCACTTTTACAGCAGACTTGTTTCTGGATTCTCCGCCCACCCGCATACCGCCGGGATGATATCCTGAGTGTCCCACAGGCGAAGTCCCGCCCGTGCCGATCCATTTATTTCCCCCGTGATGTTCACCATCCTGATCCTTTAACCGCTGTTTAAAATATTCGATCAGTTCATCCGGAGACATTTTTTTAAGCGTTTCTTCATCCACCCCGAGTGCATCTGCAAGTTCTTTAGGATTTTTGAGCCACTCGTCCAGCATGGCCCGGGCAACTTCATCAATTTCAAATCCTTCATTATCAGGGATGGGCACCCCTTCAAAATGATGGGCAAAGGCCTGATCATACAGATCAAAATACCGTTCACTTTTCACCAGAATCGATCTGGCGCAGGTATAAAAATCATCCAGATTATTGATAATCCCCAGATTCAGGGCTTTTTGCAGGGTCAGAAAAGAAGTTGGGGACACGGGAATGCCAATTTCTTTTAATATGTAGAAAAAATTTAAAAACATATGTCACCGGCGCTTAAAAAATGCGTCTTCGGGATGTAATATTGGTTGCTCTTTCATAATCCGGGCTCTTTTTGAACAAAACCCCCAGGAACGGCAGTTTGCCCTTGATCAGATCCCTGGCATGGAAATCCGGATCAGCATTCAGGGCCCGTATCCAGTTGATCAGTTCACGGGTGGCGGGTTTCTTCTCAATGCCGTCAATTTCACGCATGCTGTAAAATGCGTCAATGGCATTCTGGGCCAGAGTATCATCAATATCCTTGAAATGGACATTAATAATTTTTCGCATCATCTTGGGTTCAGGAAAGGCAATGTGATGAAAATTACACCGGCCCAGAAATGGATCAGACAGGTCTTTTTTGGCATTGGATGTGATAATGATCACCGGCCGGTGAATCGCCTTGATGGTTTTGTCGGTTTCAATAATATCAAACTGCATCTGATCCAGAACATCCAGCATGTCATCCTGAAAGTCAGTGTCCGCCTTGTCAATCTCATCAATCAGCAGTACGGTTTTCCTCTCGGCACAGAAGGCCTGGCCGATCTTTCCCATTTTGATATATTCGTCAATATTGCTGACATCTCTTTTAGAATCCCCGAACCGTGAATCATTGAGGCGGGTCAGCGTATCATATTGATATAATGCTTCAATCAGCTTCATACTGGATTTTACATTCAATATAATCAAAGGCATGTTCAAACTTTCTGTGATGGCATGCGCCAGCATGGTTTTGCCGGTCCCGGGTTCCCCCTTGAGCAGAAGAGGCATCTCAAGCTTCATGGAAATATTGACAATTGATGCAAGTTCCTGATCCAGAACATATTTTTTTGCGCCCTGGAATTGAATATTAGATTCCTGATCCATATATTTTCTCCATATGTAATTTAAAATTATTTTAGTATTAGAACCTTTATCATTAAAATATAGAAGCTTATTATAATAACCATATAAACAGGATTCACAAGCTTTTTTTATCCACATGGCTCCGGAATGATGTTACAAAAATGTAATCGCCCGCATTTTCAGCCAGATGTCTAAATGATTGACACCACCACCACCAGATGATATATTTTTTTTCTGATTCACTTAAATGCAACAGGAGTGCAATACCATGTTTGGAACCCAGGAACTGATCATTATTCTTGTTATCATCCTTATTATCTTCGGGGCTAAAAAACTGCCTGAGATCGGCGCCGGCCTTGGCAAAGGGATTACAAATTTTAAAAAAGCAATCAAAGATCCCAAACCGGAAGATGCGGAAAAAGAGCCTGAACAGATTGATAAGGACTAGTTGAATCTTTTTTTATCCATTCATACAGCATCACTGTTTGAATTATCAAAAATCAAATTCTGTATTTTTTAATTCAATTTCCGTAAAAAAAACTATTTCATCTTTCTGCTTTTCAAAGTCGTCAACAGCAAATTACATAAATGAATTATATTTTGCACTTCTAATAACATTTGTGTTATCTTTTTTATAATTATAAATATTTTTTATAATTATTTTTGATCTGTGGTTCTCAACCGGCAGGCCCTGTATAGCTTGGCACGCCCATTGCTTATGTTGTTGTAAACAAATATAGATATTAAAATTATGGATAATACCGACTCAAAAATACTGATTGAAAAAAGAGAAGCACTGATCCAGCGATTTCTTGCGGGTGAAGAACCGGCCTTTCTTGAAAAGCATACTGCCATCACGGATGAATATTTTTTCACCGTATTCGGCAAAAGTATTGCTGCAAGGAAAATGACCATATCCGGTTTTCCATTTGCCATCATCGCACTAGGGGGCTACGGAAGAAAGGAGCAATGCATTTATTCGGACATCGATCTGTTGATTTTATTTGAAAAAAAGGTCCCTCCTGAAGTCGAAGCTTTTGTTCAGGAGCTTTTATATCCGTTATGGGATGCGCGTTTTGAAGTCGGGTATGCAGTCAGAAACATCAAAGAATGCATCAAGATGGCCTTTGACCGGTTTGACATCCTGACCACGGTTCTGGATGCCCGATTCATCTGCGGTGCCTCACTGATCTATTCGTCTTTTATGGAAAAATTCAGGATAGAACTGTCACAAAAGCATATCAAAAGCACACTGAACTATCTATATGAGCATGGTGAAAAGCGTCATTTTGATTTCGGGGATTCAACCTATCTGATTGCGCCGGATCTTAAATCCGGTTTTGGGGGCTTAAGGGACTATCATACACTTTTATGGTATGCAAAAATCAAATCCAATATTAAAGCCCGCAGGGATCTGGAGTATTACGGGTATTTATCCCATTTTGAATATCACTCCCTTGAAAAAAGCCTTAAAGATATATGGAAAATCAGAAACTTTTTGCATCACCTTTCAAAACGAAAATGCGACACCCTTCATTTTGAATACCAGTCTGAACTTGCACGCCTTCTAGGGTATCCGGTTAAAAAGCGTCAACCGGATGTGGAACATTTTTTAGGAGATCTGCATAACCGTCTGGATTTCTTGAAACAGATCAACCAGATCACTTTTGAGGACATCCTCGGCAGCTACCGTGTTAAAAAAGGGATGGAGCCCAGACCCACAAAAACAGAAGGTCTGGTAATCATAAAAAAACGGCTGCATTTTGCCAACACAGTGGTGATTTTACAGCATCCAGTGCTTTTATTAAAAATTTTCCTGGAAAGCGGCCAGAGAAAAATTCCCCTGTCCATAGAGGCCAGAAGAGTTGTCAATGAGTTCCTTCACCTTGTGGATGATATTAAAAACAGCAGTGCCTGCATAAAAATATTTAAAAAAATCATGACGCTCTCCTACTGGGAGTTCAATGTCCTGAATGTCATGCTGTCCACAGGTATTCTTGAAAAATTTATCCCCGAATTCTCAAAGCTGATAAATAAAATTCAATATAATCATTACCACCTTTTCCCGGTGGATAAACATTCCGTGCGCTGTGTCCAGGTGGTCAACAGCTTCAAGGAACACAATGACCCAGGTCAGAACACACTTTACTCATCCGTATTTAAAGAAGTCCGGAATAAAAACATCCTGTATTTTGCTGCCCTGCTCCATGACATCGGAAAATCGGATCCAGCCAAGGAACACTCCAGAAGAGGGGCTAAAATCGCCAGGTCCATTCTTGCACGGTTCGAATTCAACCCCTCAGAAATCGAAGATGCGGTTTTTTTAATCGAGAACCACCTTCTTCTGGCAAAAACCGCCACACGAAGAGATATCGATGACGAAGAAACCGCTGTAAACATGGCCAACAGAATCGGAAAAGTCCGGCTGCTGAGAATGCTGTATCTGCTCACTGTGGCTGATTCAAAAGCCACGGGACCCAAAGCATGGAATGACTGGACGGAAAACCTGCTCAAAGACCTGTTTATTAAAACCATGGGAATCCTCCAGAAAGGGGAGCTGGCATCCAGAAAAACCCAGCGGATCATTGAAAAAAAGAAAAGCGATGTGGTCAGGCTTTTAATGGAAAGCTGGCGTGAAGATGAAATCAATCAGCAATTGGAATCCATGTCCCGCAGATATCTTGTCAATATGCCTGCCCAAAGCATTGTTGACCATATCCACCTTCACCGGAACCTTAAAGACAGAGATTTTATCTGGCAGATTTCAAAAGATGACACCCCGAACCTGAGAACGGTTTCCATCTGCGGAAAGAACAGACCTGGATTTTATTCGAAGATTGCCGGGGTCTTCTTTTTAAACGAGCTGGATATCATGGCATCCCAGGCATACTCGCTTGGAGAGGAGCATGCGCTGGATATCTTTAAAGTAACCCCGCCCAAAGACAAACTGTTTGAAAAAGAAAAATGGGAAAAAACAGAAAAAGACCTGATGCTCGCCATCAGTGATGATCACTTCCTGGACAGGGCCCTGGCAAAAATACCCAGGACCATTCAGGTGCCTTCCGGCCACAGACCTGAACCCAGTATCGTCCGGATAGACAATGAAACCTCCAGTTTTTTTACCATTATTGAAGTATTGACCTATGATTTTCCGGGACTTTTATTTTCCATTACGAATGCATTGTACAGAAATAATATAGATGTTAATGTAGCTATGGCAGCGACAAAGGTAGATCAGGTCATTGATGTTTTCTATGTAAAAAGTCTGGAAAACGATGCTAAAATTGAAACTGAAAAAGGACTTGAACAGATTAAACATGCTATTCTGGAAAGTCTTCCACAAATATATGCAAAGGAGATGAATCATGCAAAAAATTGAGGCAATTATCAAACCATTCAAACTTGACGATGTAAAAGAGGCCTTAAGCGAGATCGGGGTCTATGGCATGACAGTTACTGAAGTGAACGGATATGGACGTCAGAAGGGCCATAAGGAAATCTACCGGGGGGCGGAATATGTTGTTGATTTTGTACCTAAAATAAAACTTGAAATCGTTGTCAGCGATGAACGGGCTGAAGAAACGGTTCAAACCGTCAGAAAGGCTGCCAACAGCGGTAAAATAGGTGACGGTAAAATCTTTGTTTCCAGGGTGGACCAGGTCATCCGGGTCAGAACCGGAGAAACAGGAACAGAAGCGCTTTAAAAAGGAGAATTGGCTCAAACCCTTTTATAAAAGGAATAAGAGATGACACCCAAAGAAGTCATTGCGCTGGCAAAAGAAAATGATGTAAAAGTGGTGGATATCCGGTATATGGATTTCATCGGCACCTGGCAGCATTTTACCGTACCTGTTGGAGAGCTTGGCGAATCGGCATTTGAAGACGGATTCGGCTTTGACGGGTCAAGCATGCGCGCCTGGCAGAATATTGATAATTCTGATATGATCGTTATTCCGGAAGCTGGCACTGCTAAAATGGACCCGTTTTTCAAGGTTCCGACACTCGTACTTATCGGCAATATCCACGATCCCATTACTCAGGAAGCGTATTCCCGCGATCCCAGGGGAATTGCAAGAAAGACAGAACAATATATAAAGACAACCGGCCTGGCTGACACCATCTTTGTGGGACCGGAACCGGAATTTTTCATTTTCAGTAATATCCGGTATTCTTCAGAACCCCATGCATCCTTTTTTGAAATCGACTCCCCGGAAGCCCACTGGAATACCGGTACCGATGAAATGCCCAACCTGGGATATAAAATCAAACCCAAACATGGCTATTTCCCGCTTCCACCGGCAGATCAGTACCAGGACATGAGAACCGAAATGATGCTGACCCTTGAAAATCTGGGGATTGAAATGGAATGCCAGCATCATGAAGTCGCCTCTGCAGGCCAGTCTGAAATTGACCTGCGGTTTGACAGCCTTTTAAAAATGGGCGATAAACTTGCCTGGTTTAAATATGTTCTTAAAAATGTCGCAGCCAAATACAATCATAGCGTCACCTTCATGCCCAAACCCCTGTACGGGGACAACGGCACCGGCATGCACACACACATGAGTTTCTGGAAAGACGGAAACCCCATGTTTGCAGGCAACAAATACGCGGGCATGTCCCAGGAGGCCCTGTATGCCATCGGCGGCATCATGACACACTGCAAAGCCCTGTGTGCCATCACCAACCCCACAACCAATTCTTACAAAAGACTGGTCCCTGGGTTTGAAGCGCCGATCAAGCTTGCCTATTCAAGCAGAAACCGAAGCGCTGCCATCCGTCTGCCCATGTATTCCAGCTCCCCCAAGGCCAAACGCCTTGAGTTCCGGACGCCGGATCCTTCTGCCAACGGATACATGGCTTTTTCCGCCATTGCAATGGCAATGATTGACGGTATCCAGAACAAAATGGATCCGGGTGACCCCATGGATAAAAACATCTATGATCTGCCGCCCGAAGAACTTGCCCAAATCGCATCTGCCCCTGGATCTCTGGAAGAAGCCCTTGAATCCCTGAAAGCCGACCATGATTTTCTGCTCAAAGGTGATGTGTTCACCAAAGATGTCATTGAATACTGGATTAAATATAAAATGGAAAATGAAGTCAAACCGGTTATCAGCCGGCCACATCCCCATGAATTTTATCTGTACTATGATATCTGATTTTTTTTAATAGACCTTCCGGCAGGCCCGACAGGACAAAATCGTCCTGTCGGGCCTGCTTGTTCAACCTTCCTAAACCACTGCGGCCGCATATTTTTAATGCAATACATGAAAAAATACGGTATAAGGATAAAAAAGAATCACAAAACAACTACGGGCCAATGACAATAAAAACGCCATATTTTGATATACAATCCATAATTATCTTCATCCTTTTTTTAGTATTTTCTGCTCCCCTCTCAGGTCAGGAAATTCAAAAGAATTCTGAATTTGATGTATTGATTCAGCAACTTGTCAGCGACGGGTTTGAAAAGAAAAACATTAAAACCCTTTTTTCCGACAAAGATATCTTCTTTAATCCTGAAGGTGTTTCCAAGTTTTTCATCCATTCAGAATCCAGCCTGAATTATGATCAGTTTGCTTCAAAAAAATCCATTGCAAAGGCAAAACAATATCTGGCCAAATACAGAACCACGCTTGACCAGGCCCAGAAAACCCATGGGGTTGATAAAACCGTCATCACGGCCATCCTGCTTGTGGAAACCCGCCTGGGGACCTATGTCGGGAACCGCACCGTGATCAATACCCTGGCCACCATGGCATCCTTGTCTGACAACACGCTTAAGGAAAAAATCTGGAACGCGGTCCCTGAAGAAAAAAGAAACAACAGACAACTGTTTGATAAAAAAGTGAAATACCGCTCAAAATGGGCATATGAGGAACTCAAGGCCCTTCTTGAATATGCAGCACGGCAGAACATCCACCCGAAAACGATCCGGGGGTCCTATGCCGGTGCCATGGGCATCCCGCAGTTTATGCCCTCCAATGCACTGAAGCTTGCAGAAGACGGCAACAACGATGGGAAAATCGATCTGTTCACCCATGAAGACGCCATTTTCAGCATTGCCAATTATCTTAAGCACCATGGCTGGAAACCCGGCATTTCACGGGAAAAACAAAAAAAAGTGCTGTTCGCCTATAATCACAGCGTCTATTATGTGGACATCCTGTTAAGGATTTCAGATAAATTGAAAGGATAATTCTTTGGACCAGACACTTTTATACCTTCTGATCATTGTCGGCATATCTTTTGGACTGACCATGCTGACCCTGATCGATATCATTCTCAAGGATTTCGGTTCCACTAAAACCAAAATCCTCTGGCATTTTATCGCCCTTATTCCGATAGCCGGATGCCTGACATACCTGATTTTTGGCTTCAGAAAAGGCAAAAGAATAAAACCCTGACCCGGCAAAATATTTGACAATCCACCCGCATTAATATACATATAGGTACTTTTTATTGGTCCCATCGTCTAGCGGTCAGGACGCTGGCCTCTCACGCCGGAAACCCGGGTTCGATTCCCGGTGGGATCACCACCAAACTTTAAAAAGGATTTTGGCAAATCAGCCAAAATCCTTTTGTCTTCTCCGGTCCGCCTCCGGTCCTCTGAAATTTTTTGCTTTGCGCAATTGGTGTTTGCTGGATTTTTAATATTACTCATCGTTTGAATCTGAATCTATTTCTTCAAGGTAACGGGTATCGTCTTGCTCATACCCCTGAACAATAACACTCTCCTCATAATAAGGCTGCACTACATCTTTCATGATCGAAATTGGAACTTTAATATCGAATTTTACATTCGTATCCCGTTCAACTAAACGAACTGTACCATATTTACCCTTTAACGGGGTATTAGCAGATCTGGTCACTTCACAAAGTCAGGTAAATCTTGTTCTTAATTTTATTTGCAGGTATATATGGATGTAATCAGTGTTTAATTTATTCGCTAATTTACTGGTGGAAACAATGCCGATATCCGAATTGAAGTGTTATATTATTGCAGGGCCAAATGGCGCAGGGAAAACAACCTTTGCTGAGAATTTTCTGCCTGAAGAAGCCGGATGTTTGAATTTTCTAAACGCTGATTTAATCGCCAGAGGGATCGCCCCTTTCAAACCTGAAAGTGTGGCATTAGAGGCTGGAAAAATTTTGAGAAATATTATAAGTCACTGGTCGACGCTTGGATTGTTTTTGATAATTCAGGAGAAAATCCCGAAGTTTTGGAGAAAAAAATATGAATAAAGAATCATATGCAGATTTAGCACTTGACGCAATGCACCGGGCTTCAAAGAAAGCTGTAGAAAAAGCCGCAAATCTGGATCTTTCGATCCCGGTATGGAAAGATGGAAAAATAATTTTTGTAAAAGCCAAAGATAAACTTCAAAAATTACGTACAGAATAATCCAACTATTTAAGTTATAAAGGCAGATACCAGTATTGGGGCCCGAAATCTTCCCGTCCTTTGAAAATATTTGCTTTGCGCAATTGGGCTCTGATTGATGTCTGGCTAAAGTGACCGGATAAATTCTTCAATGGCCTGATTTACCTCGACCGGCTTTTCAGCAAAGACAAAATGGGTCCCTCCTGGAATTATAACCGATTTCGCCCCTGTTATTTTATCGACCATAAAACTCGTGTATTTTGGAGGTGTCATGATATCTTTATCCCCGACAATGGCAAGAAGAGGTAAGGTGATTGCTGGCAGGCGCTCCATTACATCAAAGGCGTTGCATGCTTTAAGGTCGTTTAAAAACGCCGCCGGTGTATTCTCAATAGCACGATTTTTAATCACAGCCGCCAGCGGGGGATCAATAAGGTCATAATTGTTTCCATTGAGATCAACCAACCGTGATGGTTCTGCTGCAGCAGCTTCAAGCATTTTAAGGAAATCGGGGTGAACTTTTAACCTCCCGCCGCTTCCAATCGGAATAATTCCCGCAAGATCTTCAGGGTAATCCAAGGCATATTGGAGCACGATAGCCCCTCCCAGTGAATGACCAGCCATCACAACATCCGTATATCCCTTGTCATGAATGTAGGTTCGAAGCCATGTTGTATATTCCTTAATCGATGTGCATAAATCCCCGTCTGGATGACCGGGTAGATTGATCGCTTCCGAATCTTTGAAGTACTCTATCTGGTGCTGCCAGGACTCGCGACACCCACCCGAACCATGAATAAATATAAGCTTCATATTACCTCTAAAAAAATATTTGAATAAAATTTACTTCCTTTAATTTTTATTTTGAAAAGGATAAAACAAATCCAGCATTTAAGGCAAGTGATATATTCTGCTGAATGTGGCTCAAGAATAATTATCCAATGGGTCATTGCATTAAAGCATACAAGTATCAGAATTATTAGCGGAGGGCGAAGATGGCACTGATGAACGTACAGGGGGTTGACATTAACTATGCCGATAACGGCAGCGGGGAAGCGCTGGTATTCATGCACGGTTATACGGGAAGCCACAATGACTGGCGAAACCAGGTGGCGATTACGGTGGACAGCTACCGCACCATTGCAGTGGATCATCGTGGTCACGGGGGATCGTCTGCTCCCGGAGACCCATCCGATTATACCATCCGGATTTTTGCGGAGGATGTATATGAGCTGTTAACAAAACTGGGAATTCAACGCTACTGCCTGATCGGCCATTCCATGGGAGGATTCATGGCTTTGCAGTCTGCACTGGATCATCCCGAGGGATTACGGGGGCTGATTCTGGTGGATACATCCAGTGGTGAATGGGATACTGCACCCGGCTACGCGGAATTCAAGGCCAGGCTGCATGAGATTGCAAAAACCGAGGGACTTGAGGCGGCCTTCGAGTACGATGCTGAGAATAATCCGGTGCGGGTTGAAAAGTTTAAAAAACATCCGGAGTTGCGGGAAATTGCCCGGCACAAGGTGTTGAACACCTCCCTGGATGGCTTTATCCATGTCGCCAACAGCTTTGGCGCCTGGCCCCCGGTGACCGATCGCCTGAATGAAATCAGCGTTCCGACCCTGATCGTGCTGGGAGAAGAGGATGCGGGGTTTATCCGGGCCTCGAAAATCATGAATGAAAGGATCAGGAATTCCGAACTGGTGGTTATCGAGAATGCGGGCCACAATCCGCACGAGGAAAACATCGGAGTCTTTAACCGGGCTTTTCTGGACTTCCTGCCCAGGATTCAGTGGTAGGCCGGCCCGGGGTTTCCGGTTGGCTTTATGAACCGGATTGGACATAGACCCCTTTATATTGACCGGGCATAAAGAACTTTTTATAAGTATGCCTGAATATTTTGTCTATTACAGATTGATATTATAAGGCATTATCTTTTTTTCTCTTGTCATAAAGTTGAACCCCTGATACAGGTACAACATGTCGTACCTGTATCAGGATGGCGATACTATTTCAAATTTTAAAAAATTTTTACGGTTTTGTGAACAAACAGCAATTGCTTATCCTTGAAGGATGAATACCATGAAACCCATTCCTTTTTCACGTATGTTCTGTATCCTTGCGTCAATAAGTCTGATTCTTGCCTGGGCCGCTTTGGGCCTTGCCGCAGGGCTGCCGCCTCAACCCCGTTGGGTTGAGGTCGCCACTGTAACGGATACCTCCCTGATCGTGGGTTGGTATACCATCACAGACTCGGATTCTCCAGCCACAAGCTTTATCATCGAGCGCCGCCACCAGGGCGACCCCACCTTTTCCCAGGTGACTACCGTGGCAGCGGTCCCGTCCAAGTACAGGTATACGTATTGGGATAAAAATCTGCCCAGCAATGAGTGCTATTATTACCGGATTGTGGCTGCGAACAGCGCTGGAAAACAAACCCCCGGATCAGCAAAAATGGGCTGCACCTATTATAAATGGACTACACCTGCCGAGCCGTCCGATTTCAAGGCGGCAGTCATCCTGCCCGAGTCCATTACCTTCACCTGGAAGGACAATGCGGACAACGAAACCAAATACAAGCTGACCATCAGTGCATCGTTCCTTTCCGGGGCGCTCTTCAAGGAACTTCCGGCCAACACCACCCAGTACATTTTTAAAACCTATCCTGAGGTGCCCCACTGGGTTTCCCTTCAGGCCATGAACAGCCAGCGTGCATCCGCCCCGGTCGGAACAGTCCCCGTGGCGACCTATTCACCTCCTCTTTCCCCCGTGAACCTTACAGCCAAGGCCCTGGATCAGCATGCCATCAAGCTGACATGGACCAGTCGTGCCAAGACCGCCAAAACTGTGAAAATCGAAAGCAGGACCCCTGGTGGGCAATGGCATCAGATCGTTAAACTGGAGAACAACGAAACCACATATACCCACTCTGCCCAGGAAACAGGGACCACCCACCAGTACAGGGTCCGGATGAGTCTGCAAGGATCTGATTCGCCCTATTCCAATGAGGCCTCGGCAACAACGCTCCCCCCCGGGCCAATGAATCTCCGAGCGGTTGTCGCCTTTCCGACCCAGGTGGACCTTGCCTGGAACATCTCCTCCGGGGCCCAGGAGACTAAAATTTTTGTCAAAGGCATGAATATGAAAGCAGCGGCCAGGCCTATATTTGCGCAGCCCATGACGGTCCCCGGAAACATCACCGTGGCCAGCGTCACCCTGGCCAATCCCGGCCAATATCAGTTCTTTGTCAAGTCCGTGTCCGGCGGTGTTGAATCCGAGCCGTCCAACACGATTGAAGTGGACACCACAAAAGAGGTAAGTCTGAACATTGTACTCATCGGCCACAACTGGACCGGAGACTGCCCCAACAACGGGCTTCAGGCCCTGCAGGTCATGGCCACGGCCGGCGCACCGGTGAACATCAAATACATGTTGATCAAAGACGGCGTGCCCCTCGCACAGACCGCAGGGAAACTGCTGACTGCGGGCCAGAACAACTGGGCGATCAACACCCCGGCTTTGCAGACGAAAACCACGACGTATATGATCAGAATCATCGAGCCGGTTCAAAAGGATTCAAATTCCGTGGCCGTCTTCATCAACTGTCAGGGCACAACCGGGACCACTCTCAGGCCTTCTGGACTTCCTTTACAAAGGACGCCCCAGCCCTCGGGCCAGAGCAAGCCCCCTGTGCTGAAAAAATCTCTGGACAATCGTTTGCCATTGAAAAAATAGAAGGAAACCGGGTCGTTTGGATTGCCATATTCTCAACAGATTTAACGCTGTCAGTCACCGAGATTATCGAATAATACTAAGGCTGGCAGCATAACTTTTATACAGGAAACTTCAGCTTACTCTATTAATGATTCCGAATAACACCCGCCACGCCTCTTGGGGTTTCGACCTCGAATGCGCACCCCGGCGGGTTACTTATTTTTGGGAGAACCATGAAATATAAAAAGCTCCCACTTGATATCGGTGATCAAATCCAACAGCAATGGGCTTTAATAAAAATTGGCAACATCTGTCTCTGTGGAAGCTGCCTAAGGAGTTATCCGGATAAAATCATGATGGACGAGCATCTTCAAACAAAGCCGCTGGCATCGGATATTCCAGTTTCCAAATCATACGTATCGGACGATCGCCATCATATGACAACAGTTCCGATGCGGGGCCAAGATACACAAAAGGAGCTGCTGCACCATCGATTTGTTTTTCTAGACGGGCAAAAAACAGGATTGTGTAGCCCCGTTCCTTAAAATGGATGTAATTCTGGCCAGTAGGCGTTGATTGCGTGGCTGTCGACTGGCTTTCCCAATGAAGCTGATTTCGACTAATGGGATAATCCTTATAAAGTGTTGTTGGAGTAAAATCCTGTTCTACTTTCCGGAACGTAATGAGGTGCGCATATGCCTTGAGCTCGCTGTTGTGCAACACCCCTACCCCTGTTTGCCCCGGGGTCTCCAGGCTATTCTGTCCGAGAGCAGCGTTGATCTCTCTTATATCATAGGCAGCATGCAGCTTTAAAAAGCATGGAAAAGATAATTTTATCTCACGCAAAGGGTACGGCTGGATTCTTTTCCGCCATACTGCAATTTCTGCGGCGTCTTTTGCCACAGAAGGATTCCTCGCCCATTTTTCAAATGACTCCTGAATACATGATACTCCAACCTTTTCAGCTTTTTGTCCCCATAAGACATAATGAAGGGCAGTGGATATCGGACGGCTATATTTTTCTTCTGCGTCTGATAATTTTTCTGCGCTGGCAAGATCTTCCACAGCACTTAAAAGTTCTGGATCAGATCGTGTTGCCAATCGAATGAGCGCCTTTCGACCTTCGTTTAAATCTGGATCGGCAGGCCTCGGTTGATTCGCTGCAATCGACTTCCAGTGCGACCAGGTTTTCCTTTTGAGTACATCAACAGGAGACAAACCGGTTTGCTCTATAAAATTACCAAAGGTAAGCGGCTGTCTGGAATGGCTTTCCCAGGTTTGAATGACCTCCGGGATAAAGCGCTGCAACTCCCTTAAAGCAGTCCTGATCTTCTTTAGAATATGATCTCGGGCAACGCGCTCCAGAATAATACTGCAACCAGGGGGTAAATTGGGAAAATCTCTTTCGACTTCCCGATCAATCCGCTGCCGCTGACGGGAAAGCAACGCCGCAAACTTTGTATCAATCCGATACTTGCGATGGGTTTGGCCGACAAAATCAAGAACGGTCAGGCAGTCCTTTCCTGTGGCATGGCGCAGCCCCCGTCCGAGTTGCTGCAAAAAGATTGTTAAACTTTCCGTAGGCCTCAAAAATAAAACCATATTGATTTCCGGGACATCTACCCCTTCACTCAATACGTCTACCGTAAACAGAAATGATATTTTTCCGGCCCGAAAGTCGGACAACCGCTGAGCCCGTTCTTCCCTTGCTGTTGAACCAAGAATGACAGCAGCATGTATCCCGGCCCGATTAAAATGATCCGCCATATAATGCGCATGCTTTGTGCCCGCACAAAATCCGACGGCTCTGACGTCATCCAGATCCGGTTGATATTTGAATATCGCCTGTATCACCAGGTCAGCGCGCTGTGTTGCCCGGATATCGTCGCCGGTCAGGATTTTTTCCAGCTCACGCTGGTCGTATTTTCCATTTCTCCAAAAACGGTCGTCGTCCAAATCGACATTGTCCGAAACGCCAAAATAATGGAACGGGCATAAAAGCTTTTCCTCCAAAGCTTCGGGAAGTCGAATTTCCGCTGCAAAATGGTCTCCGAAATCAGGCAGAATCTGACTACCGTCTGTTCTCTCCGGAGTAGCTGTCAGCCCAAGCAGTATCTCGGGCGTCAGATGATCAAAAAGAGGTCTATAGCTTGCTGCTGCCCCATGGTGCGCTTCATCGACGATGACAAACCTGAAATGACCGGCACCCAAACGCTTCCAGGGCTGTCTCGTTCGCAGGCTCTGAACAGATGCAAATACATGATCCCAATCTTGCGGCTCGTTGCTATCGACCAGGAGCTCGCCGAAATTTTGATCCCGCAATACAGTTCTAAAACACCCTAACGCCTGTTCCAGAATTTCCTTCCGGTGCACGACAAAAAGCAGTGTTTCCTTTCTTCCGGATTCATCGACATATCGCTTATAATCAAGCGCTGAAACGACAGTTTTGCCAGTCCCTGTCGCAGCAACAACCAGATTGCGCATTGAATTATTCTGCCGTACAGCAGCGAGCGCCTCCAGAATGCGTAACTGAAACGGTCGGGGCGTAATATCTGCAAAAAACTGTGGCCCCCTGATTGCACGCTGCCTGTAATCGTTGATCGCAGACCGGAATCGACTAAAGTTCTGCTCCTGGAATGGCTCAAATTCAGAACTTTCCCAATACGCAGCAAAATCAGCAACAAACCGTTCCAGAATATGCGGCATATCCTGAGCAGTCACCTTAACTGTCCATTCCAGCCCCTGGGTCATGGCAGAATGCGACATATTTGCAGATCCGATGTAAGCGGTTGAATAGCCAGTCTTACGAACGAAGTGATACGCCTTTGCATGCAAACGGGTTCCACCCGTGTCATAGGAAACTCTAACACTGACATTTTCCTGCTTAGCCAACCACTCAAGAGCAGCAGGATCACTTGCCCCCATATAACTCGTCGAGATGATGCGAACCGGAATATTTTCTTTGGCAAGTCGCTCAAACGCTGGCATTAGAAGACGTAACCCCGACCATTTTATGAACGAAATCAGAATATCAACTCGATCCGCGGTCAACATCTCAGCTCGCAATTCATGCTCTAAAGGCGGATCAATGCCTTGTCCAGTTAACAGGGCGCTTGTGGATAGTGACGTCTCTGGGCGGGGGTGTTTCCTGCCCGCCTTCCTGATTTCTGTGAGTAAATTCTTTTCATCACCAAGGAGTCTGCTCCGTTGCAAATAATCTAATCCATCTTTTTGGCACAACAGCTCAAGCAACCGGTTGATTAAGGAAACTCTTGATTCTTTCTTAGTGATATGGAGGGCCTGAACCAGCAGTTTTTCAACAAATTGCGCATACATCTGCGGCGCCAGTTCATCATCAATTTTGCGCAGTACAGGCTTTAGATCGGGATTGGCATCCAGCAGTTCTTTTAGTTCTTCATCTAGTATTTTCTCATAAATTCCAACTGCCAGACTATTCATATCATAAGACCTCTTTTAAGAGCTGCTCAACGATGGGAACATCGGCAGGAGCCCAGGCATATCCATCCCAATCAGAGGCGTTCATCCAACTGGAATCGACATGTTCTGTGAGAAAAAAATCGGACCGAACAATCAATATCGCTTAATCACTGTGAAATCAATAAAAATACTGAATAGCGCCAGGTTCCCAATGTTGGATGAAAGCGAATCCAAATCCGCTTGCTTCTACGAGCCGATTTTCTGTTTGTGTTTTCCGCTGCCGATAATGGCAGTTGCCCTTATCTCGACCAGCAACCCCGGCATGACAAGTTCGGTCACGCCCACGGCTGTCCAGGCAGGATATCCTTCCGGGATAAATTGCGCTTTAATTTTACTGAATCCTTTTATGTCCTTCATGGAAGTATGATACGTGACAAGCTCCACAATGTCTGCCAGAGTGCCGCCTGCCGCATTTATAATTTTTTCCAGTCCCTGAAAGGCCAGCCGGGTCTGATTTTCTATTCCTTCTGCCGGTTTCCAGTTCTCATCAAACCCTGTCTGGCCAGATACCCAGAGTGTATCTTCAACCCTTACGGCCTGTGAAAACTGCATTTTTTCATAAATTTTTTCACTTCCAGCCGGATTGATTAACTGTTGATTTTTTGAAGACATCAAGATCTCCTCCTTTATTTCATTGAATTATTTAAGCTGCTGAGACGACAGTTACCGGTACCCCGTTCAGCATAGAGTTGCCTGAAACAGGATCGAACTGGGCCTCATCTGTGATTAAATTGGTATTCATGCCGCCATGTTTTCGCGCCACTTTCATTGCAACACCGTCTTGATCATGCCCCCAGCCGTGCGGGAAACAGACCACGCCAGGACGAACATCCTGTGTAATTTCAACAGGCACGGTAAGTGTACCTGTCCGGGAGGATATCGTTGCCATGCCCCCGTCCGTAAGGCCGATACGCGCGGCATCCTCTGGATGAACCTGTAATGTGCATCTTGAAGGTCCGGCCACAAGTGACGGGATATTGGCCAGCCAGGAGTTATTCGTTCGCAAATGGCGGCGGCCAATCAGGAGAAGTTCTTGTGTTTCCTTTTTAATCAACTCCGAAGCGATTCTTTCAAGATCCTTTATAAACAAGGGAGGAGCCAATTCTATCTTGCCCGAAGGGGTATTTAAAATGCCGGGAATCCGTGGTTTCAACGGTCCCATATCCAGGCCATGAACATGAGTTTTGAGTTTTTCAAGGTTCAGGCCTTCAGGATTGCGCCCGAATCCGTCACCATAGGCACCGGTACGAATCATCAAATCCAGAATCCTGTCAGGTCCGCTGTATTGTTTTAAAGATGTGAGGATCTCTTCTGATCTGCCTGCTGTATTGGAAACCAGATTTTCAATGGTCATATCATCGAAAACCGAAATGTCAGTTGCCGCGCCAAGTCCCTTGAAGATGGCGCTGAGTTTGTACAAAATTTCCCATAAATCCATTTCCGATGAGGGTTTTGGTAAATCCGGCGGAGAATAATTGGCAATGTTGCGTACAGCAAAATTATAGAATGCGATATCAAAATGGGCTGTGGTGAGTGGTCCTGTGGGGGGAAGAATCACATGGGCGTGGCGGGTGCTGGCATTTACATAATAATCCACAGATATCATTAAATCCAGCCCGGCAAGGGCTTTGTCCACACGGGCAGAATTTGGCAGGGAAATGGCAGGGTTCCCTGCCACTGTGAGCAGGGCTTTTATCTGACCTTTGCCTGGCGTTTCGATTTCATCGCACAAGGTATGGATCGGGAATTCACCTTTGATTTCGCCGATGCCCTTGACGCGGCTTTTCCAGCGGCCGGTGAGCCATTTTCGTTTGTCAGGCTTTGTTTCAAGGGGCATATGAACCGGCAGGGGAAACATGACGCCGCCAGGCCGGTCCAGGTTGCCGGTCAGGATGTTCAGCACATCCACCATCCAGTTGGCTGCAGTTCCAAAACGATTCACACTGATTCCCATACGCCCGTATACTGCTGCGTTTTCTGCAGCAGCAAGTTCGCCTGCCAGACGCCGAATCACATCAGCCGGTATTCCACAGGCATTCTGGACAGATTCCGGTGTGAAATCGACAACCGCCTTTTCAATAGCGTCAAGACCGTTGATATGTTCGGCAAGTCTGCCCGGTTGAATCTTTTTTTCTGCAAACAGAACATTTGCCATGGCCAGCAAAAGGAAAATATCACTGCCTGGCCGGATGGCTATGTATTCATCCGCCAATTCAGCGGTGCGTGTTCTGCGCGGATCAATCACCACAATCCTGCCGCCTCTTTTTTTCAGTGCGCGTAAACGGCCTGGAAAATCCGGTGCTGTGGCGATTGAACCATTAGATGCCATGGGATTGGCACCCAGAATAATAAGATGTGTCGAACGATCAATGTCCGGAACCGGTATGGATACAGGTGAGCCAAACATAAAACCGCAGGAGACATGCCTGGGCATTTGATCAACCGTGCTTGCGCTGTAAATATTTTTTGAATTCAGTGCCCTGAGCATGATTGGGCCGCACAGATTTGCAGCCAGCATATGGGAGCAGGGGTTTCCCAGATAAGCTGCAACAGCATCGCGGCCATGTTTTTCAACAATCGACATAAATGCGTTTTCAATATATTCAAATGCATCTTCCCACGAAGCTTCCCGAAATGTTGAACCTGTTCGTATCAATGGGTGCCGCAAACGATCCGGATCATCATGGAGCTGTGCAAGAGCAGCGCCCTTGGGGCACAGATATCCTTTGCTGAACACATCTTTTTTATCGCCTCTGACACTTACGGCTTTCCCCTTTTTATAGGTAATTTCCAAACCACATGTGGCTTCACACAAAGGGCAGGTGCGGAATGTTGTAAAATCTGACGGGCTTGAGCTGGAATTTATTTTTTCCATGATCGTTCCTTTATCCTGTTTTCAGGTATGTAATTCTATGAATGCTATTCATTTTTATTGGGTTTTGGTGTATGGTGTCAACAAAAATAGAGCGAACGCTCATTTTATTTTCACTATATTAAAAGTCTGCTTGACGGAAAGCGCAGCTTTAATATACTGGTTATGTAATCATATAATCTACTGAAATATATCAAGGAGAACTCATGCAGATAAAAGATAAGGTGGTGGTTGTGACAGGTGGGGCGAACGGAATCGGTAAAGCGATGTGCCAAAGATTCATGCAGGAAAAAGCCCGTGCCGTGGTTGTCGCGGATATCGATGAACAAAAAGTCAGCGAAGTTGCGGCTGAGTTGAGTTGCTTTGGAATCCAGGCGGATGTGACAGTAGAATCAGATATAATTCGTATTGTTGAAAAAACACAAAAAGAAATAGGGCCCATTGATCTGTTCTGTTCAAATGCCGGCATTATTTCTTCTGATGCCCCTGGCTGGACAGCCGCATCCAGTGATAACGCAGTCTGGAAAAAATCCTGGGAAGTACATGTGATGGCACATGTGTATGCTGCCAGGGCAGTTCTGCCGGGTATGATCAAGCGGGGAAAAGGCTATCTGCTGAATACATCGTCTGCAGCAGGACTTCTCAGTCAGATCGGCAGTGCGCCCTACTCTGTTACAAAACATGCGGCAATTGGATTTGCCGAGTCACTGGCCATTACGCACAAAAATGATGGAATAAAAGTTTCTGTGCTTTGCCCCCAGGCAGTTCGAACCCGGATGATAGCGGGGAATGAAGATGGTTCAGCCAGTGTAGACGGCATCATGGAACCCGATGAAGTGGCCGAATGCGTGATCCAGGGTCTGGCCCGGGAAACTTTCCTGATCCTTCCCCATCCAGACGTCAAGACCTACTACCAGCGCAAGGCATCAGATTATGATCGCTGGCTGAGCGGTATGGCACGACTCAAAGAAACCATGCTGCCCTATATGATGGAACAGCAAAAAAAGGATATATAATACAGAAGGTTAAAACTGTCAGCCTGAATCCGATGATGAACAAAACACATAAAAAACCGGTTCTGGTTACAGGGGCGACCGGGTATGTTGCCGGACGGCTGATCCCCCTTTTACTGGCCTCTGGATACCGTGTCCGGGCCATGGGGCGTTCTCTGCCTAAACTGTCTGACCGTCCCTGGGGAAATCATCCTGATGTCCAGCTGGTAAAAGGCGATATCCTGGACATCGGCTCTCTTCGAAGTGCTGTAAAAGGATGTGGAGCTGTTTATTATCTTGTTCACTCAATGATTTCTCAAAAAGGCAGATACAGGGATGCCGATCGGATCGGTGCCAAAAATATGGTTCAGGCAGCAGCGCAGGAAGATGCGGAGCACCTGATCTATTTAGGCGGCCTGGGAGATATCAATCATAAAAACATCAGCAGGCATCTTATTTCCAGGAACGAGGTGGGGCAGATTCTTCTGGATGGACCGGTTCCGGCGACTGTACTCAGGGCGGCCATGATACTGGGATCAGGCAGTGCCAGCTTCGAAATATTAAGATATCTGGCAGAACGACTGCCTGTCATGGTCACTCCCAAATGGGTCAGTATGCCGACCCAGCCAATCTCCATCACCAATGTTCTGGGTTATTTGAAAGGATGCCTGGAACATCCTGAAACAAAAGGGAAGTCATTTGATATTGGCGGGCCTGACGTTTTAGCATACCGGGATCTGTTTGCCATTTTTGCCAGGCAAGCAAACCTGCCTGCGCCGTTCATGATCCCGGTACCGGTACTGACCCCCAGATTATCCTCTTTGTGGATTCATCTGGTCACCCCTGTCCCGGCATCGATTGCACAGCCGTTAACCGAAGGATTGAGCCTGCCGACCACCTGCACAGAAAATTCAATTACAAAAATTATTCCCCAGGATCTAATTTCCTGTTCAGAAGCCATTCGAAGAGCACTTGACCGTGTTCAACAGGAACAGGTTGACACCTGCTGGGCAGATGCCGGGCAAATCCAATATCCGGAATGGTCACAATACGGAGATTCTGCCTATTCGGGGGGAACCATTCTTTCCTGCGGATATCAGGCAACCGTAAAAGGGACTCCGGCTGATCTGTGGAAGGCCATTGTAAAAATAGGCGGCCGGACCGGCTATTACGGGGCTGATATCCTCTGGAAAATCAGGGGAATCATCGACATTTTCACCGGCGGAGTGGGTCTGTCCCGCGGCAGGAGATCAAAAAAAGAACTCAGAATTGGTGATGCGCTTGATTTCTGGAGAGTCCTTGATCTGAAACCTGAATCAAAGCTGATTTTGCTGGCTGAAATGAAAACACCGGGAGACGCTCTTTTGCAGATAGAAACAAATGATTTAAATAATGGACAATGCACTGTCCTGCTGCTTGCCCGCTTTCTGCCCAGAGGATTAACAGGACTTCTTTACTGGTATGCGCTTTATCCATTTCATCAATATGTATTCACACAAATGCTGAAGGGGATAGTAAACGCTTCCGGGTTAAAATTTATAATACCGCCACACAGATATAGGCCGGACCGGGAAGACACCTGTCAACTGGGAAAAGATTAAGCTGTAAATCATTTCGATTTTAAGGATAATTCCATGAGCAACAACAGAAAACAAATACTGAGCCAAATTGCTGACCTGTTTGAATCTCAGCGTCTTGCGGTTCTCTCCACACAAAAAGACGGTCAGCCCTATGCAAATCTTGTTGCCTTTGCTGCAACACAAGATCTGGGTCAGATCATTTTTTTGACACCCAGAAATACACGGAAATATGAGAACTTAACCACCAATCCAAAAGTGGCTGTGCTGATAAACAACAGCCGCAATGAAGTGGATGATATCGACAAGGCGATCTGCGTGACCGCCACCGGAACAGCAAAGGCCATATCAGATGATCATAAAGGCGCACTTCTGGATCTTTTTTTAGAGCGGCACCCCCATCTTGAAACATTTTCAAACAGCCCGGAAACAGCCCTGGTCTGCATATCTGTAAACACATTTATTCTGGTCAGCCAGTTTCAGGAGGTGGTAGAAGTTCATAAAAACATCTGAGGTCATCTGGCAAATAACATGGATAGTCATGCAAAAAAAAGCAGCTCCCGGGATGGCCTAAAAATAATTTCTCAATTTCAATTCAAACGGATGCGGGTTCAGATACGTCTGCATTTTCAACCAGGGCTGATCATATTTTCTGACATAATGTTTTATCAGTGTTAAAGGAACAATAAGCGGGACATACCCTGACCGGTATTGCTCAAAAACCGACAACAGTTCCTGCTTTTCATCAGAAGTCAGATTTTTTTTAAAATATCCCATAATGTGCTGCAGCACATTGATATTCTTTTTTAATGTTGCTGGCAGGCGCAAGGCAGCCAGAAGCAGTTCTTCATATTGATCAATCAGAGAAGAGATATCCTCATTTTTTCCATGGGCAACATGTCTGCCCATTTTTCTGTAGATATCCGTGCTGTGCGAAAGTATCAGCAGTTTGTTCCGGGTATGAAACTCCACAAGACCGCCCAGTGTCTTGTTCTGACCAAGAAATTGTCTCCATCGTTGCAGTGCAAAAATATTTTCAATAAAATTTTCTCTTAATTTCGGATCATTCAGGCGACCGGCTTCTTCAACCGGGATTCGTGGAAAGGCTTCTGTAAACGCTTTTGCAAAAAGCCCTGTGCCGTTTTCCCGGACACTGCCATCCTCTCCATAGACCTTTATCCGGTACAGCCCGCTGCTGGGGGATTTACTCTTGAAAATAAAACCGCACAGATTTTCTCTGGCCAATTCACCGATACGGCCTTTGATCCAGGTCATCATCTGATCGGTTTTATCAATCCGTGTTTTCCGGGTCACCAGTCTGGGATTCTGCGCTTCTCCCTCCAGTCGAATCGCCTCGCGCGGCACCGGCATACCACATTCAACTTCCGGGCACACCGACACATACTCAGCAAACAGGCCAAGGGTCTGGGTCAGAAATGGATCATGGCTGTGACCGCCATCATAGCGAACTTTATTTCCCAACAGACAGGAGCTGATACCAATTTTTAAGGGTGTGAGCATATGGTCCTCCGATAATTCAATCCATGCAGGTTGTGTTTAATTTAATATATAAGGTTTTAAATCGGTTGGCACCTGTTTTCTTCATTCATCATTTTTTATTGTATTTTTTGACAATTGAAACATAATTGTTTACAGAATAAAACAGCTGGGAATAAGGTTCAGCTGAATAAAGACAAGGGGCTGCATGTATCGATATAAAAAAATAATGGTCTGCCTGAACCTGGATGACTATGATGAAAACCTGATACAGTACGCCGGGATACTCTCAAGAATGGCCAGATCAGATGAAGTGCATTTCGTGCATGTGTCTGACACCTTTGATGTGCCGGATGAAATTAAAAAAATTTATCCGGAACTGGCATCTCCCCTTGAAGCCGCAGCAGAAGAACGGATGAGACACATTGTCGAAAAACACTTTAACGGTCATGACCGTTCACAGCGGATCTATCGTCCCCTTGAAGGCTCTTTGCTTGGCCTGTTAATTTCATACACAAAACAAAATGACATTGACCTTTTAATTTCCGGTGATCAGTCCGGTGACCGGGCGGCCAACAATTCTCTTTCGGAAAAATTAGCCAGAAAAGCTTTCTGTTCGGTGATGGTCGTGCCAAGACAGATAAAACCCCTGCTGGAAAGAATTCTGGTAGCCATTGATTTCAGCGATCATTCCCTGAATGCACTGGATGTGGGCAGTGCATTTGCAAAGGCTGCAAATCTGGATCATATATACATATTGAATAATTACCAGGTGCCGTCCAGATATAAAAAAACAGGTAAGTCCTATGAGGAATTTGACGACATGATGCTGGAAAATGCAAAAGCCAAATTCAGAGCATCGCTGGCAAAAGTGGATCTGAAATCAATTGCCATTAAACCGTTTTTTCAAAACAGCAGCAATATTGTTGACGGGATTTACAGATTCGCAGAAAACATGAACGCAGACCTGGTTGTTGTGGGCGCACGCGGACGCAGCGGAGATATTGCAGCAATTCTCCTTGGCAGCATCACTGAAGCGCTGATCAGAAGGCTTGACAGACCGCTTCTGGCTGTCAAGAAAAAAGGGGAGGGATTAAATATTCTGGATGCTATCACATCAGAATAAATTCTGATTAACCATAATTCCATTCAAAGGAGTGTGCCATGAAACAGAACATTCATAATATAGAAAGGGTTATACGGGTTGTTGTCGGATGGTGTCCGCCGTATTACCTGCTTGGAATATCCACCTGCAAAATCGGGCAGAAATAGGCGGTTACGAAAATTTTCCAGGGTCGTCTCCAGATGGGAAAATTGATTTTCCCATCTGGAGACGAAAATAAATGAATTTTTATCAACAGATCAGAATTCTTTCAGAATCCTCTTTGCAACACTGATTTTATGCACTTCGTCGGCGCCGTCATAAATCCGGGCAGCTCTTTCATGCTGGTAATAGGTGGCAATGGGCGTGTCATCGGACATGC